>UOFL01000233.1_pt1 | contig 16425 bp, 9 predicted proteins | sample 1990081 | NCBI WGS metagenome assembly UOFL01 (sample SAMEA4728526, study PRJEB27164) | hydrothermal vent metagenome | biome: marine basaltic hydrothermal vent biome; feature: marine hydrothermal vent; material: mineral | place: Pacific Ocean | collected 2011-06-14/2011-07-23 | depth 1741 m | reverse complement strand
GATAAGTCTTAATTTTGAATTGGAGCTGACGATAGGGTGAGACCTGACTCTTTGTCCAGTGGACAAAGGAAGGAGGTCGAACGCACAGCCATGGATGGCTGGGCTGGTGCTAATAAGAATGAGATGCGACGCCAGGATGGCTATTAGATAAGTCTTAATTTTGAATTGGAGCTGACGATAGGAGTCGAACCTACGACCGGCTGATTACAAATCAGCTGCTCTACCAACTGAGCTACGTCAGCATTACCAAAAACAAGCCGCATTTTATATAATTTGAATTACAAACGCAATCAACATCAGCATTAATTACCGCTTTTATTTCAACTAAAAATATTTATTTTACAGAGAGTTAAGTCGCCAGCCGAAACTGACGATTAATTGAGCAGATAGACTATTTACAACGCTGCGTCTGGAAATAACTTTCCTCTTTGGCTTGCTTAACAACCTTACGTGCAGCACTTGATAAACGCTTACCGACAGGAAGTGAGTAATTAACCCACACTTGTTTCCCAGGACTTCCTTTTACTACTAATTTTGGCATAAAACCAAGACTGGCTAATTTCTTGTAACGATTAGTCGCTGAGCTGTGATTATTAAACCAGCCTATTGAAACCACATTTCGATGACCTTTACGCGCGACTATTTTGTATGTGCGAACCCCTTTTCTACGCAATGCTGACACTGTTTTTGAAGGGCTTCTATCATCTTGTAAGTACACCCAAAACCGCTCTCTTTCTTTTACAGTCCGTACCACTGACCGAACTTTTAATGACTTAAGTTGAGAATTCAAACTTAACGCATCGGCCCTATCAATAAAAGGTCCCAAGGCACGACAACGCATTTTCACTTTTTTAATAATAGGCCGAGGTTTACGACGAGGTTGAGGATTAATCGGTGTCGTGATTTTAGTGTTGATTGATGGGTTCCCTAAAGAAGCCACTTGTTGTGGTTTACTTGAAATAAGAGTTTGACCAGTATTGCCATCACTACGAGTACGAATACGTTTTGCAGGTCGTGAGGCTATCGTTCCTAAATCAGCACTGATTTTTTTCTGAGTTTTATTAAGACTAGTCGTCGGCATATTGTCGCCGGTATTACACTCTTTGCTAGGCTTATCGCCAACAAAACAAAGTAAAGATATATTGGTTTCAGTCATCGGCAAACGTTTTCGATCGCCTGTATCACTAAGAGATGCCGTAAAATAAAATACGACATTTGCTGATAAAATTAATAGTAAAATTGATCTCATTTTAGCTTCCGCCTGCTATGGTTGCGATCCCCTGTAACACCAAAGTTGGTTCATGACGCCATCGCGTTTGCTCAGACAAATAAGGCAGTAAAAGAGATGCGTCACCACCGGTAATTACCCGGGGAATATTGTTATTATTTTTATTGCAGGACTCTACTACAACCCTGTCTATCCAAGATACTATACTATAAAGTGTACCACTAATTACAGCATTTTCTGTGTCACAAGCCAGATTAAAACCATTACTTATTACGTCTATATTCATTTGTTCAATCTTCGGTAGAGCAGTTGAACGAAGTGACTGAAGCTGCAAACCTAAACCTGCACTGATAAAACCACCTTGGTGCTGTCCCTGCTTATTCAACAGGTCAACCGTAATAGCAGTACCACAACTCACAATAATCGCCGCTGATAAGCCTAATGACTTAGTTGCTTGCAAAGCCATCCAGCGATCTACCCCTAACTGCGATGCATCAGAATAGGCATTATGGATACCATTTTGTTCAATTTGGGAGGAAACTTCGTGAATTTCACAGAGGCACACACTACTCAAATGCTGCTTAACCTTGAATAGCACAGGGTCGCTCGCCACCGATGAAATCCACGCAACGGTTACCTCAGGGTTGAAGTTTAATTTAGCGAGAAGCTCATCTAATGATTTCTCAGTATATAATTCACGTGTTACCTTTAATAACTGCTTACCATCGTACAAACAGTACTTAATGGCACTATTCCCTATATCCAACAATAACTGCATTACTCAAACCTCAAACTAACTTCACCTGAAGCATATACTTTTCTGCCTTGCTCTGTATCAAGAATAAGCTGACCTTGTGAATCCACTCCTCGCGCGATCCCCATAATTTTATTGTCACCCATTTGTAAGCTGACAGATTGGTCACGGCATATATCAAATTCTTGCCAATGCTCACTAAAACTATCAAACCCCCCATTAGAAAATTCTTGCATGGCTAAACTCGAATATTCCAGTAATTTGGCCGCTAAAGTATTGCGGCAGATAGATTTACCCGGTAAAACTTGTGTCAAATCAATCCAGGGCTGATCGATTTTTTGGGCAATTTGTGCAGACATTAAAATATTTAAGCCAACTCCTGCGATAATATAACCATCGCCTCCCTGTTCTGCAAAGACTTCAAATAAAATCCCTCCCAGCTTTTTCTGTTGCCAATAAATGTCATTAGGCCATTTTAAACCTACCTCTTTAGCCCCATAATCTCGTAATGCTCGAATCAAGGCTACCCCTAAAGCAAGGCTTAAACCATTAATTGCCACCGAACTCAAATCAAAACGCCACAACAATGAAAAACACAGGCTAGAACCAAAAGGTGCCTGCCAATCGCGGCCACGCCGACCACGGCCTTGTGTTTGATACTCTGTCAGACAAACATACCCTGGCGCACTGTCATCGCAAAAATACTGTTCTGCTGCTGAATCCACACGGCGTTCAGGGTATTGTAATAATTGCTTTAAATAAGCGCTGCTTGAGTCCACTACTGTATGGATTTTTATCGATTTAATCAGTGATTGTGCTGAGGCACTCATCGTTGTTTGTATTTTTTCAAGATTAAGCAAGTCGAGTTTTTGCCTTATACGATAACCGCGTCCACGCACTGAATCCACGTTAAGGCCCATTTGTTTTAGTTTACTCACTTGTTTCCAGACAGCAGCACGCGTCAAACCGAGATCAACTGCAATCGCCTGGCCTGAATGAAAGTGACCATCGGCCAAACGTTTAATTAAGTCATCAAGCATAATATACCCTTCGATAATGTAGTCTTAAGTACTACCTGATTTTGTGTCAACACTCACTTTTTGATGTGACACTTATTGCGCCTCTGATCTAGCCGGCGCTTGATCCTAGTGAAAGCTTTGTGGGTAGTCTGACCTTTATTCTGGCCTATTTATAATTCAAAGCTTTGTTTATAACCTGACTTGAATTCTAAACTTCTATTAATTTAGGGGACAAAAATTGTGTAACATTTTAACCACCACGATCTCTGATCGTTTCCTCATACAAGTAATTATACTTAACATTATGTACAATTTTTAATCATACCTTTGTGATTCATTCTATTTTTTTGATTAACCACCGTCACTCAGCATTGCTGAAGAGTAAAACCACTATATTATAATTATTGAGCAATATAGTCGGTTGGCTGACAAAAGTGAAAAAATTACAGCGATCGACTCAACAATAGAAACCAGACTAATCTCCTCGGCAAATCAGCTCAATCAGCTCAATCAGCTCAATTAGCTCAATTAACCCTCCAAAGTGAAGAATTCAATCGAGCTCAATATTATATTCCGGCCTCACTTGAATGAGAATCGAGAGTTTAAATTTTTAACTGCCAATAGTCATTACTTTGAAATAGAACCCAGATTTAGAGATGATTATGTGGAAAACTTACTCAACATTTTAAAATTAATAGACATTTTTTGATGGGTATATAATGCAGTAGTAGTTAGATGACAAAAACACAATAATTAATGATAAGAACTTCAATTATGAAAATTATAAAAATAGTACTTTTGGGTGCCTTCAGCTTCATATTCACCATTAGTATCATCCAGGCGATCCCCACTAATATCGCTACTCAGAATCGTTTTGAACGCATAAAGCAACAAGCGGAAGCAGGTGAAAAACGATCACAGTACAAACTTGCCATTGCTTATTTGCGAGGCAAGCTTATTGAAACAAGTGTGGATGAAGCCATCTATTGGTTTAAAAAATCTGCACGCCAAGGGTATCTTAAGGCAGCCCATAAACTAGGCACCATTTATTATTTCACTAAAAGTAAACCTTCTCATTATAAACAGGCACTTTACTGGTTTACCCAAGCAGCCAATAATAGCTACGCAGAATCGCAATACTTTCTCAGTAAGCTCTATGCAGAAGGTAAAGGGGTTAAACGTAACTACGTGCGCTCATTGATGTGGCTAAAAAAAGCAGAAGCCCTCGATTTTTTAATTGCTACGCGCGAAATTTCCAGACTAAAATTACTCATCAAAAAATCACGAACCACTAAAGCCATAACAACAAGGGTAGTAAAAAAAAGTAAGCCTAAAACACAACTTGGCAAGCAATCGGATGAAGCCACTACTAATATGGCGACAAAAACGCCTTCTTCTGACGAGGGCACCCTTGATTCAGATGCGGAAAACTCTATAGATCTAGTATCACTAAATAAAACCCCCATACAGGACTCGACGGTTACTGAAGAAAAAATATTTAACACCAGTAAAATATTACTGTCTGGTTTTTGGTTAAATAATGGTAAACCGGCCAAACAAATGCCGTCATCACTTAATCAATGCCGTTCATCGCAAACCAAAATGACTTGCATGTCCAAACGGTTAAGCAAGCAAACTGAAGTCGCACGAGTATCCTACAAAATTCAGTCAAGACTCATTAATTTCAAACCAGATGGCACATTTGATATCAAGTTTCGTAAAAATTATATTTTTGTTATGCCACTGGATGCTGATGATCCTGATCCTGACGTTGTTATTCCTGGTACTGGCTGGCAACGTGGCATAAAGAAAATGAAGTGCCAAATAGTCTCTGAAACACAAATTTCATGCAAAGAAGACCAAGGCAATATGATTGTTAGGTTTCACAAATAAACAGAGAACTGTGTATAGAGAGACTTATCGATCTATGAGACGGTCTTGCTGTCTTGCTGTCTTGCTGTCTTCAATATTAAAAACCGCATAAATCTTGGCAACAGTTTTAGCCAACTTAAGATTTGATCGCAAGCCACCCGCGAGTATCGCCACTGCACTGTAAGTAACAAGTCTCATTGGTCACTGCCTGTAACTCCATGGATAATTGCATCAATTTTTCATGTCTAAAAAATGATACGATGACTGTTTGTCCTGGCCGATAACGATTTAATCTGGATTCATACCTTGCGCCATCAATTTTAAACCCATCTACTGCCAGTAGGATATCTCCAGCAGATAAGCCAGCATTCTGAGCAGCTCCCTTATCAAACACCTGAATGACTCGTGGCAATACATCTGTCGACACTCGCATACCGGCATCTGCACGAACTTCCTCTGAACTTCTAGCTAATGATTTACCGCCTTTATCTGTCATTGAACTGGCAGGCTGCAAAATCATTTCCACCCCAAACAGTCGTAACAGGCTGGAAATTTCTATGTCATCAGTCCCATATAATGCACTTTCAAAAAATTCGGATAAATCCAGACCCGTCACTTCTTCTACAATTGACTCAAATTCAGTTTCAGCAACACCTTTACCAGGCTTACCATAACTTTCCCATAATACACGCATAACATCATCCAGTGACTTATGATCCCCGGATTCATGGCGTATCATTAAATCCAGTGCACAAGCAATCACTGCACCTTTAACATAGTAGCTGACTATCGAATTAGGGGCGTTCTCATCTTGCTTGTAAAATCGTGTCCAAGCATCAAAACTGGACTCAGTAACAGATTGTTTAAATCGCCCTTGGCCACGAATCAAACGAGTTAAGGTTTGCGCTAATAGCTCAAGATAACTGTCGATACTAATCAGTCCTGTGCGACATAATGCCAGCTCATCGTAGTACGATGTAATTCCCTCAAAGGCCCACAACAAACGTGTATGCACTTCACTTTCCAACGCATAGGGAATAAATACTGCAGGCTTAATCCGTTTAATATTCCAAGTATGAAAATATTCATGACTACATAGCCCTAAAAACTGCCTATATTGGTCAGAAACTCCTGTCTCATGTTCACGGGGTAAGTCATCACGACTACAAATCAAGCTACAAGAGGCGCGATGCTCTAAACCACCATAACCACTACCAGGACACATTAGTAAAAAGACATAACGCTCCATCGCCGGTAACTCACCAAACAAGGCTATATGATGCTCGCATATAATCTTTAAATCTTTGGCCATTCGTTGAAAATCAGCTTTATCGCTGCCATACACAGCCAGATCATGTGGCACACCACTGACCTCAAAAGTGACGAGATCAAACTCACCTATTTCTACAGGGTGATCAATCAATTCATCATAATTCGCTGCTGTATACCAACCAAATTGATATAAATCATCACTCTCAGCACTCAAGGCAGTAGCGACTTTCCAATTTGAGTATTGCTCTCCTTGTGGCGGAGAGAGAAGAATTCGACAAGGATTTTGTTCCTGTTCACGCACCGCCATAAATACGCTGGTGCCATTGAAGTAAGCATGCGTAGTGTCCAAGTGTGCAGCCCGCACTGACATTTCCCAAGCATACACTTCATAACTGATGCACAGGGTATCAGTATAATTTTCGCATACCCATGTTTGCTTGTCTTTTTTATGCCAGTCAACTGTCCCCTGCGCATCCCAAGCCTTAAAACTCACGATATTACGTGCAAAATCACGAATCATATAACTTCCTGGAATCCAGGCGGGAATATAAAATTGTTGTTTATTGCTTGCGGGAGCACTAAGAGTTAACGTCACTCTAAATACATGTGCCTCGGGAGAACAAGGGATTATTTCATACGAAATATCTGCCGAATTTTCAGCAATCACTGTATTTTTATCAGTCATTATATTACATGCTCAACGTTTAATTTTTATGAAACCTCTGACCACACTGACGTTTAAAACGCTCTTGAAACATCAGTGCCGCCCAAGGCTGGCACTTATCTTATTAGTAAGTATAGATAATTGTACCGGGACAACAGCCAAATAACCAATAATTCTCTCGCTACTAGGCCTCTGTAATAAACAGACTAAAAGCAACTGAAGAAAGAGTAGTACATATAATGAGGAAGGAAAGCAATGACCTGAACACTAGTGCCCAGGTCAACACTAAAAACAAACAAGGGAATTGGTCATTATTTCATAGTAATAGTAACACTACGTCTTTTAGGAAAAACAAAGAATCGATAGAAGTGAATACCTTTCATATGTTTGTCATTGTCCATGGTTAATGAATATTTACTACCAGGTCTCCAACTACCACGTTTGATAATAGTCACTTCTTTAAACTGGATCGATAAATCACTGCGATTCAACTTACCCGTAATTTTATTGATGGCGCCCTGTTTTTCAGGCCAGGTAATAGTGCCGCTGAAATGATTACTGTTTTTATTAAACTTTCTAATTTTAATACTAAACCGTAATTTTTTCTTTTGATAACCAGCAAGCCCTTCATACTGATGGCGACTGGTCAATAAAGTGATCAGCTTTTTTAAGCGTCTTTCATGAATTTTTGCAGCCACTATTTGGCGCTTCAAAAGTAACACTTGTTCATTCTTAATTTTACCCAAACCCTCGCCTTGCGGGTAATCTGATAGATATCGCTTAATCGCACTTGCTTGCTCTGCAATTGGCAGATCACGATTCATTGCGAGTTGAAAACGATGTTTTTCATCGCGCTTGAGTCGCGCTAATCGTTTTCGGACTGGCAACACAAACCATTGTTGTTTAGCGGAACCAGGCATGACTGTTATACCAAATAGTTGACTTATCCTTTTGGCTTTTGAGGCAACACGTTCATAACGTGACACAGCATCCTGTTCAGACTTTGCCTTGTTTAAATCTGCACTCGCCATTAATTCCTTTCTGAGTTGCGGCAATATTTTTTGTCCTATTTGCCGTTTGCGAATCACTAGTATATTACTCACCGATGTTTTCTTATATCTTGTGCCGTTATCCGTTACAAAATTTAAATAGGCTGTTTCTGCATTCAGTAATATTGGCATATTTTGCACAACCTTCAGTGCAGCTAAGCGACCATTGACTGAAGAGTTAATTATTTGTCGTATCTCATGTACCGTGCTTGCAGCTCGTTGTGTAAAAAGATTAGCGTGCATTCTATTCGACTGACGCTTCTGTTTCACTGGTCTAATCACTACCGCCACTGACTTTTGACCGTCGCGAGTCGAATAAACAACAGTAGAGCTCATATGCTTCAAGATAGTTTGATAAGCTTTATGCTGCTGAGCTAAAGATTTTAGTTTACGCAATACATATGGAATATTCGCTAAGCGATCCACGACTGGTTTTCCTGATAAATAGTTTTTTCTGAGCCGATACAATGACAAACCTGCTGTAAACTCGGGAAGCTCATTATTATCAACCACACGATCCACAAAGATTTCTTTGGCTGCAGATTGTTTACTATTGCGCTTACTATTGCGCTTACTATTGCTCAACAATGATGCTAATTTTCGAGCGGCCTGACGTCGATCAGTCCAGGCTGTTTTCCCTTCTTTATAAGGTATTAACAAATCAGAGGAGACAATTACCCGGCGCGCCTGCATTTTACGCTGTAAGCGGCTACCACTTCCTTTGACTAGCTTAAGCACCTGAAGGTGCGCTTTGCCATTATTGATTTTAATCAGTTTAGCAACAGCGTAACCTTCATGTGCAATTGATTTTCCTGGTAAATGGACCCACACTTTCTGCCCTGATTTAAATGAACTACCACAACTTGAAATGATCAGCACAAGACTGATTAGTGCTATAAATCTCCAAACCTTTTTCATTATCTCTCTCCTTTATCATCAATTCATTGTTGATTTTTTACTTTTGTTATTGGTGGAATCTCTGATCAAACCATGCCTGACTAGGCTGTAGTCCAATAAACCACTAAACTGCGTTCAAAATTTTGCTAATCGTTAGAAAATTAACGATGATCTTTGCCTTTCTTCGATGGTATTAAAGATGTTTTGAAGCTAATTATTAACAGTCAGAATCAATCCGAGACTGACTAATTTTACTGGGTTAACAAGCGGATAATGTGAACCAGCCGTCATTTTTTCAGTTCCGAGTAAATGGAACTTGAGTCAAACAATAGTAATAGAGCCCTAAATATGGTACAGAAAAATTAGAGTAGTGTGATCATTACTCAGTCACGTCAGTTTTTTAGTCAATACACTTATTAGCGCATAGAGCTTCTATCACTCTTTCTTTATCACTAGTCATTCTTGTTTTGATCAATAAAAATGTCTAGCATCCATTAGCGATCAATCAATGCTATCGGTTTAAGGCGGTTCACGCCAATGATGCCTCCTTCTTTCTTAAGCTCAATACGGGTGAGACTATTTTGGTTGACCAAAACATTTCTCAACACAATTCGTTGCCCTGCTGGATAGACATAGATTTTGTAGTTCCCTTCAGGAACGTTGATCGACGTTTTACCTACTATTCCCGTTGCAACCACTAAGCCTGAGGCATCCACCACATCAAAAGTCACCGCCAGTGAGCGACGTATCATTAAGGATAGCTGCCTTGCATTATCAGCACCAAAATATCGCCCCTGACCTGCTAGTGCTAAATTTTTAAGTCCCGAGATAACATGCTCATCGTCTATTGCAAAACCGACTACGTTTAAGCGCAAACGCGGATCTTCGATTCTTAAACGCTGCATAACCTTCACTGGATCACCGCCACACTCTTCTTTACCATCAGTCACTAGAATCGCCAAACGACGCTGCTTGATTCCTTTTTGATCTTTTGCCATTTGCGCTAATGTGTAAGCAATGGGTGTGGTTCCGAGCGCGCGAATTTGTTTGATTTTTTTTAACATTTGTTCTCGATCTAAATCCCCAAATCCAAATAATAAACGACTATCTTCACACGCCCCGCGTCGCCCTTCTCGAATTTGTTGACCATAGACGCGCATCGCTACTTTAATATCTAATGGCAATCCTTTGACCACCTCTCTGACAATATCGCGTGCGATAGAAATCATTCTGCGCTTACCTGTATAGCGTCGCATTGATCCTGATGCATCAAGAATCAGTTGCACATACTCTGGCGAGGCCACCGAAGCGATTCTTTCGCCAGTGGCTACTAGCTGTAGTTTTCCTGGATGTTGACTGACTCGCGCCTTGACATAATACAGTGCAGGTTTCACCAGTTCATGAGCAATATTTTGATAGATAGAGCCCAGCTGATGACTGTCTGGCGTAAATACCGCTCGGCCTTTACTCGCTTTAGCGATATACGCTAAGACATTTTTTCCACTGGCCAATGATCGTGCGTTATAGTTTAACAAATCTGTTCCAAGCCCAATCGCGTATACCGGAACTTTGCTAGCTTTTACCCTTGCTAAAATAGACGAATAACGAATTTTGCTTTCAGAATCACCTCCGTCACTTAATAAAATTATTGCTCGATTGCCTTTGCGTGGATTCAACAATGTGATGGCTTTATTAATAGCATCATAAAGAGGAGTCCCGCCACGGGCAAAGAATTTATTGCGTATTGCCGCTCTTATTTTTTGCTTATCATTGGTAAATTCAGGCAATAGCACTTCTACTTGATGATTAGAAAAGCGAATGAGATTGACTTGCTCATCCTTGCCCATACGGGCAATAAATGAGTCTATTGCTTTTTGTAAATCAGCCGCACGCCCACTCATACTCCCACTAGTATCCCAGACTAACACTATCGACACGGGTTCTGTTTTAAGCTTTAAAAAATAGTCGCCTGGCTTTAGCAGCCACGATAATAAGAGCTTATTGCCGGTAAATCCACTTGGGTCAAATTGACGAATCACTTTTCTATTCACATCCAGTAACGCAATCGACGTTTTAATATAACCAGGGGTAAATAGACTAAGCGTAAAAGCTTTCGCTGTCCTACCAGTAATTTTAACGCGATATAAATCGATTTCAGTCAATGGCGATATTTGGCCACGTATATATTGCGTTGTTAAGGCTAACAACTTACTGCTGAAGTGATTATTCGGCTCTTGCTCACTACGCGCCTGGCGCAACAAGGGTTGAGATGACTGAGTCACTTTCATGTTTTGCACTTGATGCTCGTCTGGCTTTAAAAAATGTTTCACTATTGATTGATAAGCAGGTAACACGCCTTCAATAATTCGGACCTCTCCAAGGCTTGTTACGCCACCGCCATAATTCTCAAGCACGCGTACTTTAAGATATCTTATTTTTTTCTTGACCCGCAATACATGGTCTCGCGATTCCTGTGCAAGATCAAAACGCCCAATTTCTTCGTACTCACCAAAGGGATCATCATATGAACCATATAACGCAATTTTTTTGGGCCATGATTTACGATTATTTTCACGTGATTGATAACGTTGTCCAGCGGTAGTATTAATCACCACACGATCAATCCAGGCAGGCTTGTCATTTCGAAAGGCAAACACAAAATCTTGAGGCAAATAGCTGGAATCTCCTTTATGGCTATCACCAGAAACCCAACCGCTTAAAAAACTTAAAGTACGGTCAACCAATTTTGTCACAGGATAATAACGATTCATTGAGGTAAAGCTGACGAGATGCCCGCCCAGATCAGGATGAGCAATATTTTTGGGGAAATCATACAGGACAGATTTTACTCCTGGCGCTTCATATATTCGTATATCTCCCAGCTTCACATGTGAAAATCCATAAGAAGTCTTTATTTTTATTTTGACGTAACGGGCCTTTACCGCGGGGAATGACCAATACTGCACTAATAATTTTTTTTGCAATCGAAATGACGATATTTTACGAAACCCTGTATTGGTATCGGTTTCAGACACCCATAACTCCAAATGCTGAGGGATCGCCTGCAAACTCGCTTGCGCTGGCCAGACTCGCGGGTCTATCACGATTGCATTAATCGTTGCTATTCGTTTTTGGTTAAATGCCACAATAATTTCTTTGGGGAATTTTGCCCTATACGGAGAAGACCAACCACAAGAATCACAACTATCATCCATTTGATAAGACTTGATCCAGGCTTTACCATCAATCAAATTCGTTGCTGACCATTGTTTTGATGAGGCCACAGGTAAAACAACCTGTCCGCCTAATGCGCGATGGGCAATATTATAAGAGGGTAAACGTTTAATTTTTGATAATAAGGTCGCCGCTGGTGAAGTTCGCTGCACAGCAAATTTAAGGAGTACTATCGGTGAATCGTCAATTTTAACAGAGACTTCGTACTCGCCTGGCAAAAAACCCTGACGTGGTGCCTGCCACCAAACCGCCGCACGCTTGCCCGGTTCAAGTAAACGACTCCAGCCATAGACTTTTTCGCCTGACTTATACCCTTTAACATTCATTGCCCGCCATACAGTATAAAGACTACGAGATTGTTGAGCATGCGAATTTAAAGCAAGATAAATTCGACGACTAGTATCATTGAATGTTCGGCTCACTTTTTCAGGTTCGAAGTATTGATTGACACTTTCAGTCAATACATACTCGATGTTTTTGGTTGTAGTTGTGCTTGTGGTTGCGGTTGTGGTCTCTTCTTTTTCCGATTTTATTTCTGTGTCGAGTAGTAATTTTACTCCCTGTGCTGGCTTCGATTTCTGGGCTGGCTTCGATTTCTGGTCTGACTTTGCTTTTTGTGCTGGCTTTGTTTTTATAGTTGATGTTGTGCTTGTACTCGACTGTATGGGTACCGCCTTCTTTGTTGGGTCTGTTTCTTTGGCTAATCCTCTGCTTTTTGTTGACTTTGCTCCGGCTGTCGGTCGAATTCCAGTAGACTCCTTTTCATTTTTCTTTTCTTCTAATACTCCGCCAGGTATTTTTTCTTCTGCTGTGTTTTGCTTGACAGTAGAGTCTTTTTTAGCTTTTTTACCTAATACATTTTCTATGTTTGTCTTATTTTCTGTAGCAGTTTCTTTGTGTGTTTTGTCTATTATTTCTTTATTAATTTCTGACTTATTTTGTGCATATACCTCAGACGAAACAATTCCTGTGCCTAGCACCATTATAAGTGTAAAAAAACTGCGCATATATTTAATCCTGAAAAATAATAATAAAAATCCTAAGGAATCTCTAATCAAGTCTGCTCGATGATTTTTTAAGAACAATATGTAAGAGTAGCATAATCGTTATCATGACCTGAGCTGTGATCCCTTAGTTTATCCCTGTGCCAACATAATCATTGCCACCCCAATTTTTACTGTGCCCATATAATGGTAATCAATGTTATTGTCCATATCTTGGCATCGTTCCACACAATCTCTGCACTCATCAACATTGTGATGCTCTATATTACCAGTAGCAAGCCCTACTTCTCTCCTTGCAGACTGTTCAGTTCAAACTGACTAGTTAAGTCAGACCATCATTTTAAATCGTATCAAATTAGTCGCTAACATTTTTACAGGTCTGATTTTCACTTCAACTGTACGAATAACCACCTTAATATAGTCATCTCTGATAATTCAAAATCAGGTCACAGTTTTAAGTACTGGTGTCGCCATTATTATCTAGTCAATTCTTGCACGAACCTTATTGATGGTTAGGCATGCTAATAGTAATTTTCGTCATTCCTTATATTAAACAGCAATTTCACCTCTATTAACCAAAAAGTCATAGTGTTATTTAATTCAGTCAGCTGCCTAAATAATCATCTTTTAGGTGAACATAATGATTGGCAGAATAGTGAAATGACGATATCTCATCCTCTGTTAAGGCTCGTATTTTTCGCGCAGGCCTCCCTAACCAGAGATAGCCTCCTTCAAGGACTTTGGATTCAGCCACTAAACTACCTGCACCCAATAACACATTAGGCTCAAGAATTGCGCCATCCAGTATCAAACTACCCATTCCCACCAGCACCTGACTATGAATTGTGCAGCCATGTAAAATCACCTGATGACCTATAGTCACCTCATCACCAATAGTTAAACTATGTCCATCAGGTAAATCAGGATACCGATGTGTCACATGTAACACACTACCATCCTGTATATTGCTGCGTGCTCCGATCGTAATCGAATTGACATCACCTCGTACAACAGCCATAGGCCAGATAGAGCTATCATCACCAAGTTTAACATCACCTACAACACAGGCCTGTTGATCAATATATACCCGCTCACCAATATCCGGTTTAATACTCTTATATTCTCTCGTGCTCATCACCACCTACCCTTTTGCTTGTGCGTCTACTTGTACTTGTACTTGTACTTGTGCCAATATCAGGTTTAATACCCTTATATTCTCTCGTGCTCATCGCCACCTACCCTTTTGCTTGTGCGTCTACTTGTACTTGTGTTTTTGCTTTTGCTTTTGCTTTTGATTCTGCTTATAAAAACGCATTTGATTAATTCTTGCAAGAACACCTTGTTATATTACTACTCTAATATGACAGAGGCCTACACGCCATAAAACCAACCAAGTTGTTGTAATTCTTTTAGATGAAACTAATACTTGAATAAAAAGCACAATCTATTTAGGCACATGAATTGAAAATCTAAGAATATTTTAAATATAGACCTAGCAGTTTAAGTTTAGCTCTGATGCTAATGCAGAGTCTCTCCATTCTTAATCCTCATATCACTCTAGGATAACTCCACAAAAAGTTAATTAAAACAACCTTCTAAGAGTCGAACTATCCTGATGATAATCAAATCTACACTTTGCATAGAATCCCAGCACATTACTCAAAGCTACTATTAGTTATTGTTATTTGCTGTTATTTGCTGTTATTTACTGATAGTTGCTGTTATTTACTGATAGTTACTGTTATTGGCGTTATTGATCGAACACTGGCTGATATCCAATCACTACTATCATACTAATCAATCAGAAAAATCAGAAAAATCAGAAAAATCAGAAAAAAGATAGTGATAGCTAAAACAAAGCGGAACAAATTATCGATATTATAAACATCATCCAATACCGATTTAAAATATAAAAAATTAACTTAGATTAACGTAAAATAACTTAAAATGATTTAGATTAACTCTGTCTAATAAAATGATGGCTCAACAACACAAGAGTATAGAGTTAGCTCACAAGCTCTTAAATATTAACAAAAAACTTCTTGTTAATTCTCATTGGAAGTCCCAATATATCTTAAGGAGTCACCGCTTAATTTTATATAAATAGTAAATTTTTTATTTAATCCAGAATTATCAGAAACAAACAAAAGATTGCAATTATTCGAGGTCTCATGTGTTCAACACGATTATTAATGCTTGAACTCTTTAGATATCCATAAAATGATTGATAATTTTTAAGCTTTTGATAGTCATTAAACAGCATAAATTCTATTAAGGAGCATACTATCTAGGCCATAAACCTTGTTAAAGCTATAGAATTTATTTAAGCACCTGTAAATAGCAATGATGAGTAAATCAGATAACTGTTATGAGTTAATCACAAACTCATTGTCAAATATGTTGAAATTTTACTCACAGCACTCATTAATACGTAAGTTAGTATTTTATTCACTTATAGAGTACTACCTGCAAATATCATTTTATCAACAATAAAATGTAACAGTCCGAATTAAATATCACTACTCAGTTTGCAATGTCAAACTTATGCCTAAGCAAAACGACTGATATAGGCGTATATTATAATCAAGATGAATAGTCTAATTTGAAATAGGCAACAAGACAGATAGCAAGATATGCGATAAGCATTTTGGAAAAATAGAGCCATAAAGCAATTTTGAGGATAGCAATGAAGAATACATTTAGAACCGTAGCCAACGGATTACTGTATGCACCAAAAGTAATTTTTAGTGCACTGAAATCAACCCGATCACATCCCTTTATTCAGTTCTTCAAAGCCATTATTCGCAACCCCAAGGCAGTGGGTGCCGCCTGCCCCAGCTCCAAAGGGTTAGCTAGAGCAATGGCAGCAGGAATTCCAATGCCTTTGGAGGGAATAGTCATCGAATTAGGGGCTGGTACTGGCCCTGTCACCAAAGCCATCCTTGATCGAGGTATCCCACGTGATAAATTAATGGTAATAGAATTATCCAGTGACCTGTGTGATGGCCTTCGTGAAAGGTTTGGAGATGATTTAAATGTTATTCAAGGGGATGCTGGGTCTTTGAGTCAATATCTTGAACCTGATACTAAAGTCGCTGCAGTAGTATCCAGTTTACCGTTACGTTCATTACCTGATTCTCTGGTGATAAAAATTGCTGATCAACTAACAAAAATTTTGGGGCCAGGCGGTACTTTAATTCAATTTACCTATAGCTTGAAAGCTCAGTACATAATTGATATCCCCATGAGGCAAACTAATAGTAAGATTATATGGTTTAATATTCCTCCTGCCCGAGTGGACGTAGGATCGTTAGAAGGCACACCAGCCTCTTCAAGTGATAATTAATATTAAAGCTAATACAGTAATACCAGCGACAGTTGGAAGTCGATACTAAATACTTGAAGAACTTCTGATTAAGTCTCATAGATATG
>UOFL01000250.1_pt1 | contig 16461 bp, 17 predicted proteins | sample 1990081 | NCBI WGS metagenome assembly UOFL01 (sample SAMEA4728526, study PRJEB27164) | hydrothermal vent metagenome | biome: marine basaltic hydrothermal vent biome; feature: marine hydrothermal vent; material: mineral | place: Pacific Ocean | collected 2011-06-14/2011-07-23 | depth 1741 m | reverse complement strand
ACAATATCATGAAGTACTCGACGTGATGAAAGACGCTCCCACCACTAACAATATCATGGAGTACTCAACGTGACGGAAGACGCTCCCACCACTAACAATATCATGGAGTACTCAACGTGACGGAAGACGCTCCCACCACTAACAATATCATGAAGTACTCGACGTGATGAAAGACGCTCCCACCACTAACAATATCATGGAGTACTCAACGTGACGGAAGACGCTCCCACCACTAACAATATCATGGAGTACTCAACGTGACGGAAGAGACACCCGCCGTGATACCTTTTCGTTTGTGTTGTGGCGACGCTTGAAATTAAGCACAAGCGCAGAGACGCCGCAAATCAGGGATGATTTGCGTTTTCCGTGGAGCCAGGAAGGCGACCTGGGAAACCGTTCGAGCAGTGCGCCATTTCAAGCAAAGAGAGCCACGGCAAACGACAAGGTATCACGGCTGGAGGCTCGAGACGCGAGACACTTATCAAATTCCAACCACACCTCGTCACTTATCAAACTCCAACCACACTCTCGTCACTTATCTCTTAGAATTAATGATGATGACGTAAAGCTTCACGACGACTAAACCAAGCTAGACCACCTCTAACTCTTCCCCAAAAATATTCCCATACCCGACTCCACCAAGATCGTTTTTTCCATTCTATCAAAGTAAAACAATGACTGGACTCCATATCATGAAGAAACATTTTTTCATGCATCGCCGCAATATTAGTGTCAAACATTTCCTGATTGGCATCAAGATTCCAAACCAAATTCCATACATCCAGATTACTTGAACCATTACTAACCCAATGATCTACGATACTGTATTTTGCATGTATAAATCGTTTTTGATACTCATAAATACGTATCCCATGCTTTAATAATTTTGCATAATATCGCCGAGCCATATAACGAACACTACTAAGGTCAGTGATTGGACCAGGCAACATGATTCGCACATCTACCCCACGTTTTGCAGCTTTCATTAAAGATTTTCGTAATTTACGTGAAGGTACAAAATAAGCAGTTGCTAGCCATATTCGTTTATTTGCTCCCCGTATTTTCGTCAATAGTGAGCGTCTCACTTCAGAACTATAGATAGCACTACTTGAGACCACTCGTCCCTGCTGGGAATAACTCTCACTTGATTGATCAAGAAGTTGTGAGTTTTCCACATCAATACTCGGAAGTATACAAGTCGACCAACGACTCCATACTTGCTCAAATAATTTTTGCCAGTCTTGTACACATTTCCCCTGGATACGTATCATGCTCTCATGCCAATATTGACTAGGATCTTTATTATAGGCAAAAGAATCTGTGATACCAGTTCCACCAGTCCAAGCAATAGCGCCATCAATCACTATAATTTTTCGATGATTACGATGTAAACTAGCACGCAACTGCATTACTTTTACAGGATTATACCAAGCAAAGTTTATATTCGCGCTATCTAGGCGACGTACATCTTGTTGACTAAAGTCTTTACTTCCATGATGATCAAACAAAGTAAATACCTTCACACCACGTGCTACTGCCTTGCTCAACGCATCAATAAACTGACTACATATTTTTCCAGAACTTACTAAATACATCTCAATATAAATAAATTTATGTGCTTGATTAATATCGTTCAGAATGGCGGGGAAATAGTTCTCACCGTCAATAAGTAATTCATAATGATTTCGTTGTCGCAACGGGAATTGATACTTTGATGATATCTTTACATTAGTTTTTTTTAATTTTGATTTCGCTGTCATTGGATGTGTTCGATTGCTAATAATTTGAATGATTATTTACGGCCATGTCACTAATTGTACTGTATTTTTCTCCACTATGGCTTATGCTTTTATCATATTCTTTAAGCTTTTTACTTAACACTCCCGCACAGGAGGAACAAGTTCAATGTTATATCAATACTGAATAAAATTTGTACTTGTAGAAGACCAAACATAAAGTTTTACACCGCTATTTTTCAAGAGAAAATATCGTGACTTTTGAACAATAGTTAAACCCTTTATATCAGACAAATAATACCAAGGTACGCCTACTCACTGATACCAATCGAGAGAATACTAGCATGATAAAATTTTATAAAATGTTATTGATTACTTTATGCTTAATTTCGCTCACTCAATGTACAGAACAAGATCCAGAGCCTGTAAAACCAGCCACTCACAACCCCATGTTCCAACATCAAATTAATGCACTTAAACGAGCTAAAAAAGTTAATCAAATCATCCTTGATGCAGCGAAAAAGAAACGCAAAAAAATCAACAACATTGATTAAAGATAGGACTTAGCTCCGATATATCAAGGACGTATATATGCGTACCCTTTTCCTTGTAACTCAATAAGACGAACCACTCCAGAAGGAACCACTTTAACACCGCCAGTCAACACTGGTTTTTTGCCTTTTTTCTTAGTCACTTTTTTAATGGTATTTCCACAAGCGCTAAAATGAATATTTGAAATTGCCAGACTTTCTACACGCTGACTAAGTATATTTTTTTTAGTCATTATGCTCAAGCCAGGACCATAGGCAACAATCTCAACTTTCACATTATCTACACCATAATGTTTTTGTATATTCACGGCATTATTGAGAGCAATTTTTTGCGTTAATGGATCAGAAGTACTCACCTGAATAACCACTTTATGTATTTTTCCTACACTAAAACCAACAATAGACACTACTAACAAAGACACAAACAATAAGCCTTTGATATATGACATTCTATTTGACATGTAACGCTCCTGAGCAATCAATTAAGTTAATCTAATATACCAATAATAAGTACTTATTTAACCCTACTACACATCGGTTATTTCAGCAACTTCTTGATGTTTAGACCTAGGTTTTAGCAAGTAATACGCACTTTATTTTATATAATAGAGTGTTATTGACATCTACTGATAAGGATATAGTTTTTATTGATCAGTAAGACTGCACATGAAAAAAAACTCTAATTAAGGTATCCTTGCTCACTTTTATGCTATCCAAGATATAGACTGTTCTGAAAAAGTCATTCTTGTTATTTCTAGTCTTAATGATGACAAATCATGGAATATTACAGTAGCATTATAGAACGCTACTACAGCGATATTGAGCACCAATAGCAGAGATTAAGACGTATCTCAACTGCTTAACTCTGACGTCAGGAGTCATGCTCTATTGCTCAATGGATTATGTACCTTGATATTGCTATTAAACATGAAATTATATTAGTAGAACAAATTTGAAATTTTAAGCAATAGCATTTTTGCTTTACCTTAGTCCAGTGACGAACTAGATGAGAAATAATGCCGAGCGTTAATAAATCAGTACACTGCTACTGCTTACAATTTTTAATGACCTATTTTAATAATCAATATTTACACGAGGAACTTTTTAATGTCGAATGAACCAAAAAATGCGTTTTACGCTCAGTCTGGTGGAGTCACTGCCGTTATCAACGCATCAGCTTGTGGCCTGATAGAAACTGCGCGCAAACATAGCGATAAAATTGCTAATGTGTATGCTGGGCGCAACGGTATTATTGGCGCGTTAACTGAAGACCTGATTGATACCAATAAAGAATCTGCAGAAAATATTGCTGCCTTAAAACACACACCAGGCGGCGCATTTGGTTCTTGTCGTCATAAATTAAAAAGCCTTGAAGACAATGAAGCTGAATATAAACGCTTAATCGAAGTATTCAAAGCCCACAATATTGGTTACTTTTTTTATAATGGGGGTGGCGATTCACAAGACACCGCTCATAAAGTCTCCCAAATTGGCGAAAAAATGGGATTCCCTATTACTTGCGTTGGAGTTCCAAAAACAGTTGATAACGACTTGCCTATTACTGACAATTGCCCAGGTTTTGGTTCTGTTGCTAAATATGTCGCGACTTCAATTCGTGAAGCCAGTTTTGATGTGGCGTCAATGGCCAAAACATCCACTAAAGTATTTGTGATGGAGGTGATGGGTCGTCATGCAGGCTGGATTGCTGCCGCAGGTGGTCTTGCTACTGAAAAAGAAGGGGATGCGCCTCACATTATTTTGTTTCCTGAAATCACTTTTGATGAAACAGCTTTTCTTGCCAAAGTGGATGCTTCAGTTAAACAATATGGCTATTGCTCGATTGTAGTCTCTGAAGGTGTTCAAAATGCAGAGGGTAAATTTTTAGCAGAAGCGGGTGGTGTAGATTCATTTGGACATGCACAATTAGGTGGAGTTGCTCCTGTGATTGCTGAATTGGTTAAGTCAAAGTTAGGCTATAAATATCATTGGGCAGTGGCAGACTATTTACAACGTTCTGCACGTCATATCGCATCAAAATCTGATGTAGAACAAGCATACGCTTTAGGAGTAAAAGCCGTCGAATACGCTATTGCCGGCCATAATGCAGTGATGCCTACCGTTGAACGTATCAGCGATGATCCTTATGAGTGGAAAATCGGCATGGCAAACCTTGCTGATGTTGCCAATGTTGAAAAAATGATGCCCGAAAACTACATCTCAGAAGATGGCATGCATATCACTGAAGAATGTCGTCGATATCTTCAGCCGCTAATCCAAGGTGAAGATTATCCTCCATTCAAAAATGGCTTACCTGACTATGTTGAGTTGGTTAATGCACCTGTTGAAAAAAAGTTAAATACTGAATTTAAAATATAATTTCAATATTTAATACCAAAAATCACACAAAGAGCATTGAGCTTTTTGTGCGGTTTTGTTAAAAACCTAAACTTTTTTCTTAACTATTTGCTTATTTTTATTAGCTAAACGAGTACTGAGCAAGACTTACAACAGTCAATTAAACGATGTCGATCACATAATTGATAGACGACACATCACTTTAACTGCACACAAATACTTTGAGCAGCAACTCTTTGTAAACAGACCCACCACCTTGTATAAAAACTCAACAACTCATTATCACTAACAAGCCTCTATACACTGCATATAAATACACCAATCCATTTCGCTTTGCTCGTTTTATGGCTGGAAATCCAGCAGTTCACTGTCCAAATAATGGTTGCCTGATGGTGTCTAAGCGTTATTAACACCTTACAATGTTGAAGCTTTTTTTATATCTTTGTTCTATCGAGCTTTTATTACTTAAACAACGCCCTAATCTTAGTACTTCCACAATGAACACTACTCATGCACATAACCTCCACTGTTAGTCCCATACATAATTCACATGCACAAAGTCCGTGATTTATCAATGAAAAAGCTTAATACTTAGCTGTACTCAAAAAAATAACACACATTAAAATAAAATATTTAACTGACACAATCATCAATATTACGGACGTTACTGAGGAGTTTACGACCATGACTATGAGCATCACCTTTGCACTAGTGTGTTCGCTATTAGCGATCGCCTATGGCATATATTCTATTAAATGGATATTAGCGCTTCCCACCGGGAATGAACGCATGCAAGAAATATCCAAAGCAATTCAAGAAGGCGCCACTGCATTTTTGAATCGTCAATACCGCACCATCGCCATCGTGGGTGTAGTGTTATTTATCGCACTTTTTTACATTGGTCCCTGGACTGCCTTTGGCTTCGCGCTTGGTGCTATTTTATCAGCACTGACCGGCTATATAGGAATGAACATTTCAGTGCGCTCTAATGTTCGAACGGCTGAAGCCGCCAAGGGAGGGCTCAATGCTGCCTTGCAAGTCGCCTTTCGTGGTGGCGCGATCACCGGTATGTTAGTAGTAGGACTCGCCTTACTTGGCGTCGCTGGCTACTATCTTATTTTGGTGATCTTTGGCGGTTTTGATAAACCTGAAGACACATTAAAACCATTAATCGGTTTTGGTTTTGGTGGTTCTTTAATTTCGATATTTGCACGACTTGGTGGAGGTATTTTTACTAAGGGCGCTGATGTGGGGGCAGATCTGGTCGGAAAAGTTGAAGCAGGTATTCCAGAGGATGACCCTCGTAACCCAGCAGTGATTGCAGATAATGTTGGCGACAATGTAGGTGATTGTGCAGGCATGGCGGCTGATTTATTTGAAACTTATGCTGTGACTATTATTGCCACTATGTTACTTGGTGCGTTAACCATTACTTCTGGAGGTACCGATATAATCGTCTACCCATTAGTATTGGGTGGAGCCTCAATTATCGGATCAATTATTGGAACCTTTTTTGTGAAGTCCAATAACGATAAAAAAATTATGTTGGCACTTTATAAAGGCCTTGTGGCTAGCGCTGCTGTTGCTGCGGTTGCCTTTTATCCTATTACGACATTACTGTTACCCGATGGTATCGCTGTTAAGGCGGGCACAGTCACCACCATGTATCCGGCATTGAATGTTTATTTTTGCACATTAATAGGTCTTGCACTCACCTTCGCAATGGTAATGATCACTGAATACTATACAGGCACTGAGTTTAAACCTGTTAAGCATATTGCAGAGGCTTCCACTACTGGACATGGCACAAACGTTATAGCCGGTCTCGGTGTATCAATGAAGTCAACCATGCTTCCTGTGATTGCTATTTGTGCCAGTATTTGGGGTGCTCATAACTTGGCTGGCTTATACGGTATCGCCATTGCAGCTACTGCCATGTTGTCCATGACAGGAATTGTTGTCGCATTGGATGCCTATGGACCTATTACTGATAATGCTGGCGGTATTGCTGAAATGGCAGAATTGCCTGCTGAAATTCGTGGCATTACAGATCCTCTAGATGCTGTTGGTAATACCACTAAAGCAGTCACCAAAGGATATGCCATTGCATCAGCTGCACTGGCTGCCTTAGTTCTTTTTGCTGATTTTGAACATGGCTTAATTGGTGCAACAGATGCTGGCGGTAATGCAATCGCATTCATCCTTCAAGACTACAGAGTCATCATCGGTCTATTTATTGGCGGCCTGATTCCATTCTTGTTTAGTGCAATGGCCATGGAAGCAGTCGGACGTGCAGCCGGTGGTATTGTTGTTGAAGTACGACGCCAGTTCAAAGAAAAACCTGGCATCATGAATAATACTGAAAAGCCAGACTACTCTACTGCGGTCGACATGCTCACCAAAGCAGCCATTAAAGAAATGATTATTCCTTCTTTACTACCAGTACTGGTGCCGATTATTGTTTACTGGCTGTTTGATTGGCAAGGGTTAGGAGGTATGCTGATTGGTACTATTATCACTGGTCTATTTATCGCTATTTCCATGACCACTGGTGGGGGCGCTTGGGATAATGCTAAAAAATATATTGAAGATGGAAATTGTGGTGGTAAGGGTTCAGAAGCCCATAAAGCTGCTATTACTGGCGACACTGTGGGTGACCCTTATAAAGACACGGCAGGCCCCGCGGTGAATCCATTAATTAAAATCATTAATATTGTTGCACTATTAATTGTTATGTTTGTCATAGGCCACTAAACATAAGCAAACACTGAGCCTGCTCTCTGCAGACTTGGTTAACCACACAACGTCATGATGTAAAGTCATGGCGTTTTTTATTGTCTAACTTTTTTAGTTAACTTTACTTAACAGCCAAATATTGCTCTATTCACGCATCATTTAGTCAGAACACCTATAAAATTACTCCACAATAAGACGTGATTTGTTAATAATGGCTTGTTTTTATGAAAAATGGCAATGAAAATTAGCACTTACTGATGAAGCTTCGGTATAATGACTTCTCCAATTACACGCTAGACTACAGGCAGCCTAATGAACCTTGACCGCGTCAAACCTGGGGATAATGTCCCTGAAGAAATCAATGTCATCATTGAAATTCCATCACATGCTGATCCGGTAAAATATGAAGTCGACAAAGAAACAGGGGCCATGTTTGTCGATCGTTTTATGAATACAGCGATGCACTACCCTTGCAACTACGGTTATGTTCCAAATACTTTATCAGACGATGGCGACCCGGCTGATGTATTAGTAGTTACCCCTGTGCCTCTTATTAGTGGCTCTGTTATTCGCTGTCGCCCTGTCGGTATTCTGGAAATGGAAGATGAGGCAGGGCTTGATGCAAAAATTTTGGCTGTCCCGATTGATAAAATTTGTGTGATGTATCGCGATGCTTCTGAGCCGGATGATATGCCGGTTGTTTTGCTCAAACAAATTTCCCATTTTTTTGAACATTATAAAGACCTCGAACCCAATAAATGGGTGAAAATCCAAGGCTGGGGGGGATCTGAAACGGCTAAAAAAGAGATCATGGCAAGTATCAAACGTCATGAAAATGCGCCAGAAAAACCAGCATTCTAATCCTTATCAAGAGTTAATCATTAATGAAAGTTTGCATAGTATCCGATAGTCATGATCACCGCACCCTACTTGAAAATGCTGTGTCACAGGCAAAAGCCTTAGGCGCAAAAGCAGTACTCCATTGTGGTGATGTCGTAGCGCCTAGCACACTAAAAGTGCTCCAACCGTTGGGATTGCCTGTACATGTAATCCATGGCAATAATACCGGCGATTTATATATGTTGTCGCGCATTGCCGCTAGGGAAAATAGCGTTGTCACTTACCATGGTCAGGATGCTGGAATTAATTTGGCCAATAGAAGAATATTCTTGGTACATTTTCCACATTATGCCAAAGCGCTTGCCACAACAGGTGACTGGGATATTGTCTGCTGTGGTCATAATCATAAAGCAGCGATTGATAAAATTCCCAATATTAAAAAAACAGAAACACTGCTGTTGAATCCAGGCTCAACAGGTGGAGTCGAAGTGGATCCCACTTATATTATAGGTGATCTTAAGACGCTTGAATTTGAAGTCAAGCTAGTACAATAACGTTAATAGCTTATAGTCGCATCTCCATGTATCGAAATTTATTGGCTTAGGAGCTTAACTACTGTTACTTTAATTCTGCTGGGCTATTTTCTGCAACCCATCGCTCACCGTCAGTAGTCACTTCTTTTTTCCAAAAAGGAGCTTTGTGTTTGAGTTCTTCAATTAGAAATCGACATGCAGCAAAAGCCGCATTACGATGAGCACTCCATGCAGCGACCACCACAATAGGATCGGCTGGATTTAGATCGCCGACACGATGAGCAATCAATACTGCATTCAGCGGCCATTGTTTACAGGCTTCAGTTTCAATACTGTCGAGCGCTTTCTCAGTCATTCCTGGATAGTACTCCAGCGTCATTAACGTTACAGAATCATCATTATTAAAGTCACGCATATACCCCGTAAACTGTGTACAAGCCCCACTTTTCGACATGTCTAAGCCCACTTGGAATTCACCAATAATTTGCATAGGATTTAATGCCTGTTTTTCAATTATAACCATCTCACCCTCCTGTCACTGGTGGAAAAAAGGCAATTTCGTCACCATCATTAAGTACGACATCCCATCGGGTATACTCCATATTTTGAGCGCAAAGCAATTCCTTCACCTCAACTCCCATTAATTCAGTATTTCCATGCAGGTGATTCCACAGACTTTGAATCGTCATTTCAGGCGCATACTCAACCATATCCTGGTCACGTCCAATTTTTTCACGTAAAGAGGCAAAATATTTAATGGTAATCATGAGTTCCAATATCCTGATAATTAATCATAAGACTCTTAGTACTTGATATATAGTTAAGTGCAATATTCGAGGAGACTCTGATCAAGGCCGAACTGCCACTTTACCAGCAATAACCATTAGTGACTCAATTGAAAATTTCTCAATAGTATAACGATTAGCATCAATCGTTATAATTGTCATGTCGTGGACTTTTATGAAAAGCTGTAACATCACCCTTAATCAGCGTCTTTCTCAATCAATAGTATCACTATAGAAATATTTTACTCCTTAATGCCCAAATTTATGTGCTTAACTCTATTCAATAGGACAGCTTATCTGTTAGCATTACAATTATGTCAGAGCTAAACCATTTCAACAAGACAGGCGACGCCCACATGGTGGATGTTGGCGACAAACAAACAACTCATCGTATTGCGGTTGCACTCGGAACAATTGAAATGCAAGCGGAAACACTCGAACTCATCACCTCTGGTAACGCGAAAAAGGGGGATGTGCTTGGTGTTGCACGTATTGCTGGCATAATGGCTTCCAAAAAAACAGCTGACTTAATCCCATTATGTCATCCCTTAGCCCTCACTCATGTCGATATCGAACTGACTCCATCAACGACAGAAAATCTGATCGTGTGTCGTTGCACTGTTGAAACAAAAGGCCAAACTGGCGTTGAGATGGAAGCCCTTACAGCTACTCAAGTTACTTTACTTACAATCTATGATATGTGCAAAGCTGTTGACCGTGGCATGATCATGAGTAATATCCACTTAGAATCTAAAAAGGGTGGCAAGTCAGGAGACTGGAAAGCCTGATCAACATAAGGGATTAACTTTCACATCCTTAGTTGTAATAAATTTATCATCCTGCATTCCAAACAGTCACCACAATACGCTCAACTAAGCCCCATCAATATTGTGAGAATACTTTAAAGTTAAACATAACTCTTATAGAGAACATCACTCCTTTTCTTAGTGACTACCCCTATTTAAAATGCTGATTCGCTGATTAAAATGTGTCAAAGACTGGCCTAACAATTGCCTGTGTTATAGCAGTAAAATTCTTCTTTTCGAGCAGCAGGTCTTTCATGGACAAGTATGATTTTTTGGTAATAGGTAGTGGCCCTGCCGGCCAGCGTGCCGCTATTCAAGCAGCAAAAATAGGTAAACGAGTCGCTATTATTGAACGTCACGAAGTCGTCGGAGGCGTCTCAGTCCACACAGGAACCATCCCAAGTAAAACATTGAGGGAGGCAGCTTTATATCTCACAGGCTGGAGTCAACGGGGTCTCTATGGACGCGCATACCGCTTGCAAAAATCTGTCACGATGTCCGACTTACTTGATCGTTTACACATAACCTTGAATCACGAAATAGAAGTGATTCGCGACCAATTATCGCGCAACAACGTTGATACCATTTACGGAATAGGATCATTTATTGATAAGAATACTATTCAGGTTAAAGATCCCAATGGAAACACGCTTGAATATCAAGCCGACAAGTTTTTGATTGCCACTGGTACAAGACCGATACGGCCAGAACATATTCCTTTTAACAACACGACGATTATTGATAGCGATGCTCTATTAGAACTTAAGACTACTCCTCGCTCAATGACAATCGTCGGCGGCGGAGTGATAGGAGTTGAATATGCGTCAATATTTGCCACGATGGACATTAAAGTCACCCTTATTGATGGCCGCGAACACCTCCTTAGCTTTCTTGATTTGGAGATAGTGGATGAGCTCGTACATCATATGCGAGCACAAAAAATTGTGATGCGCCTTGGTGAAGATGTTAAGGAAGTTCTAGAAGATACATCCGGCAAGGTCATCACCACACTGGAAAGCGGCAAAAAGATTTGTTCTGATGTCATTTTATTTGCAGCGGGTCGCATGGGTTGTACTTATGACTTAAGTTTAGATAAAGCAAGCCTAAAACCCACAGAACGTAGACTCATTAAGGTCAATGAATTTTTGCAAACATCAGTCCCTCATATCTATGCCGCTGGCGATGTCATTGGTTTCCCAAGTTTAGCCTCAACCTCTATGGAGCAAGGCAGACTTGCTGCCTGTCACGCTTTTGGCTTGACTAATTCAAAACCCGCCCATAATTTTCCATTTGGTATTTATGCTGTTCCTGAGATCAGTGTAGTAGGCATGACCGAACAAGAACTCACCAAGAATAAAATACCATACGAAGTCGGGTTGGCACGCTTACGGGAAACTGCGCGTGGTCAAATTATGGGGATCGAGACGGGCATTTTAAAACTCCTCATTTCATTAGAGGATAAACGAATATTAGGCGTTCATATTATTGGCGAGGGGGCTACCGAGCTTATTCATATAGGTCAAGCGGTATTAATTTTGGGAGGCACGATCGATTACTTTCTTGAAAACGCGTTTAATTATCCAACTTTAGCCGAGGCTTACAAAATGGCGGCATTGGATGCATGGAATAGAATTGGAACCTTATGCGAGTGTAGTTCTTTTGATCTTATCCCCACTACAAAACTAGTCGACAAGAAACCCCATACTGACAACACTAAAAAAAGTAGAAAACTGCCCAAAGCATCTTGATTAGAACGAGGTCTTAGACATGCGCCATTAGTGGCGCATAATTTCTGTGCTTAAGGGATCACCGTTAGGGTCGATTCGTATCGCTGTTACTGTCGAATCTTTAGTGATTATATAACCGGCTAACAAATCTCGCAGTTCATTTTTTTCTGTTTCGATTGCAGTCAATAAACGATCCGCCACTATTTGGATTCGCTGGTCACGATCAGGGTGCTCAATGTAATCAGGCCCCATCTTCCATCCCTTATCAATATCTTTGTCAACCATATCAAAAAATTCATGGCCATGCTTAACCACATCATCAGGAACTTCTAACTGACGTTGCCAATCTTCTACAATTACCACTAAAAACATAATGCCTTCTACCTAGTTCTTTTATATTAAAAATATTATTATACCGGATACAGTCACTAAAATTGAGAGAAAAAATTTAAGGGTATTGTCACTTTAGCGCATAATAGTAAAAATATAAATTGATCAACGCGCCGTTAATGGCTCTTCTGTAAATGCTATTCCTTCCCAAGCTGTTTGCATAAAATTACGTATATTTTGATGATTATCCCCTTCTGGCGACCCTAATACATCAATTCGATAGTAGTCACCAAAACACTGCAAAGTTTGCAGCTTAGATAACTTATTTAATTTTGCGAACGCCAATAATTTACAGGAACCAGAGTTTTCACCAATTGCATTCTCAATATTACCATTCCGAAAAGATACAGGCTTAAAAATATAAAGCTCATCTATCAGCTTCATGGTATGTTCAAAACTGATTTGCTGAGGATTGTGTTGTAAATTATTGATAAATTCTTCGAGTGTCATGTGTACTTCACCAGTTATGAGTTATGAGTTATGAGTTATGATAAATATTTTAAAATATGAGATCTTAACAGATGAAAAATAGCCATCACGCCTGATCCGAACTACAAAAAAATAGCCAGGCATTAACTCACAGTCACTATAATATTTCGCTGATGAGCATGAGTACGATGCTCCCACAAACGATACCTACGAATGACATAATTAAGGACATATAAAAATAGCAGAAAAACGTGCGTTATCTCTTGTTTTATCTTAATCATTCATGTCCATAGGAAAGTCGGTTTTAGGGGTAAAATAGACGAAATTATGTCCATAGCTAATGCGCGCTCGTCATTATACATTGTCTTCATCTAGCTGATACCAATGTTGAAGTGTAACCATCTGAACTACCTACTTTCTATGGACGCAATCTCATCTCCAATCTTACGATGAAGCTCTTTTATCGAATTAAGACTCACATTGTCTAAGTATGCAAGTGTCAACAAGGTTAGTGGATGAATATCCATCACTTTTGAAATCACATCTATTTTTTCTAATGTCGGACTTTTAAGTGCTCTTTCTAATGTACTCAAGTACGTCCTACTAGACACTTCTCCAAAATCTTCCTGCGTAAGCCCCTTTGATACCCGAGTTTTTTTCAGTGCTCTCGCAAACGACTGCTTAATGTTCATAAAAAGAATCCATGGACTAATGAAAACTTTTATCTAGCCATCATGAACACTAAAGGACTACAATCTATAGTGTTCATTTGGAATTAAAAAAATACGTAAAGGTGAGTTATATAATGTTTGTGACACTTGAAAGTTCCGAGGTCTTCGTACCCCCTGGGCTAAAAATACCTAATGAAAAAACCTGGTGGTATACCAAAATGAGGTTACATATTCGTTGGTTTTATATCACTGGTGAACATGCGGATGATGAAGGCTACATATCCAGTGAAATGTACCTAATGAGTCAGGTAAATCAATTATTGGAACTTCACATGTCAAAGAATATTACAATTCGACAGATATACCTTGTATCCCCAAGCTATACGAATTCCAGCGGAGTATGGGAAATGGATGAGTTCTCAGAAATTCTCGTTGGCACTGAACCTAACAGCAAAAATGACCAGGAAGCATACATATTCGTGCTCAAAAATGGTACTCGTTATGTTGATTCGCTATTAAGCACCAAGGAACAGGATATCCAGGACATTAAACAACTGGTTACGCTCTAATTGCAAAATAGAGAGTTTAATACCATGTGTAGCCAGCACTAGAAAGTTGCCCTAGGCACAATAATAAATTACCCGTGAAACACGTAATGATTTGGAGAATGTAATGAGTGATGAGCTAGATAAAGTTTTAGGCTTAATATCTAGAGCACTATACGACGAAGGAGAAGTCAGCGAACTGGGCTGCTCCGAATTAGAGTCAAGTGTAATGTGGAAATTGGCCGAAACATTAACGCCCGGCAAAAAAATACGCTCTATTCGGAATTGGCAGTGGTGGTATATTACTTTTCCAGAAGGTGTGGATGTCCCAGAATATTTATCACCCTCAATGGTCTATTCAGATAATCTTATTGCTGATAGCTCAGGGATTCTTTACGCAGGTAATTGGGTACGAAGTACACTGCTTTTAAACTTTCACAAAGAATGTCTGTTCGAAACGGAAAATTCTTTTTACCTACTTGTGGGGAAGGGTACACAAAAAACCGTAGATGCTAAAACTGCCTTCTCACTGTATTGATTGCGCTATAGAAGTTTAGCCCAGCGCGGGAGAATTATAAAGCTTCATACATAAGAGCGCTTGAAACTAAAATGTAAACATACTTCATTGACTGCTTACATTGTTGCCCTCTAAAAATACGATATCCGAAATTGGCATTCTTACTCCCTAACTCACTTTTTTGACCTAGCATTAACCGCAAATTGAATGTCCCGAATAATGTTACTCGCTAATTATTCGGTTAGTTTTTTAATCAGGCCTTATCTGTATACTTTCGTAACATGGTCAAGTACTTAAATCTTTCTGTACTGTAGGGCGTTTCTAACTAACACCCTACATATATCAATAATAGCGCTCTATTATACGAGCGATTACCGAAAAAAAGCTCTCGCTATTTCATGAAAATACTCAATGCAATCACTTTTTATCCATGTCTTAGCGAAATTAATAGGAAACCAAATGTCGTACGCAAAATGAACAGATATTACTACATAGCCTTCGTCATAGAGAACATCGTGACCAAAATAGCAATCAAATTCGTTTCGCTCTAGATCATCTTCTATTTTATTTAAATATGTCGATATCCTCATACCCTTTCGATAATACTTATCATCTTCCTTTATCAGACTCTTATTACTAATTGCAATTAATATCTGGGCAATATATTTGATGGTAAAACATTTAGATTTTCGAAGCATTCCGACTGGCAGATTGACTTCAATATCATCAAATAAAATCGTGGGGTGCTCTTGATTCAGCTCGTAAACGATCTTATGACCGGGATACTCTTCTTGAAGTTCCTTTTCGAGGTGCTTAAATAAACTTTTAACCTCTTTTTTTCTTCGACGATCAACGCTCTTTCTTTTTATATCTATCTCTTTGCGGATAGCCCGCTGCTTTTTCAACCAAGCATCCCCGTTTCTTTTTTTCAGGACATGCATATATTGAGTTTTTGACAAATGGCGTTTCTCATTATTAGTAGCTAAATTCACTAAAGCGAGATTGCCGGGCCAACTACTGCCATATTCTCGTATTGGTTTTATATGATCGATAGAGTATCCACGTTTTCCGCCAGCGAGAGACTCACCCGTAAAGAAACATTTACCTTCCTGTATTTCGTAAAGCTCATTGAGGTCAGCTTGAGTATACATTCCGGAAGACCGTGTGAGTTCCCGTCTTTTTCGATGATACGAGTTGGTAAATATCTTGGAGAGCGGCTTAAGTACAGCTAGGCATTTATTAAAAATATCGTTGTTGCAGCAACTTACTACTACATCACTATCTCTAAAAGTGAAGCTGATCCCAAATAATTTAAGCTTGTCCAGCTTTTCCTCAGAAAGACTCTTAAAGAATGGATTTTGTAAATATATATTGGTGTCTAATATATAAGTTGACATCATAGTAATAATCCTTAGCAATTTAATAAATATCCGAATTTATGGTTCAGATATCACAGGCTGTCACCAATGAATGACACTAGAAATAGCCACTATCTACTCCCTATTTCATCATGGCAGAAAATATTACAAACAATTCCCCACCGAAGTACTTGGCCGTACTATTTCCATATACTTTACATGTATTACCCTGTTTCTTCCGATAATACTAAGCTTTATCTCTTTCTAAACTTACCCCAAGATAGTCTTCCCATAATAATACGCCTTCTTTAAAAGCCATTGTTGTAATTCGATAATCACTGATAATACCAACACCTGTAGTGGTCAAGTTTTTTTGGCCACGGAATTGTACGCAATCCAGTAATTACTTTCTGCCAGGTTTGGCGTCACTCCACCATTATTAGTATGTGGACGCACTTGACTGTAGTAACCTAAGATATAAT
>UOFL01000048.1_pt1 | contig 16932 bp, 21 predicted proteins | sample 1990081 | NCBI WGS metagenome assembly UOFL01 (sample SAMEA4728526, study PRJEB27164) | hydrothermal vent metagenome | biome: marine basaltic hydrothermal vent biome; feature: marine hydrothermal vent; material: mineral | place: Pacific Ocean | collected 2011-06-14/2011-07-23 | depth 1741 m | reverse complement strand
AAAAAAGTTTGCCACAAAATCTCGAATCTCAGCATCTATAAAGCCAAGTTCGACACCCGTATTTACAATCATACATCCGCGTCGAGCTTCGTCTTGTGTCATGATTTTAACGGCTCTTTTAAAGAACTGCTGAATTTCAGGTAAAGAGGCATCAGGTTTACGTATAGGGCTTTGGATATCACGATGACGATCAGAAGCATACTGATTAAGCGCCTTTATAAACAGCCCACGTTTCGAACCAAATGTTCCATAGATACCATACTTAGCAACCCCCGATCGCCGAACAACTTCATCTACCGACGAATCGAAATATCCTTTCATCCAGAATAGTTCAATTGCTATCTGTAATACTTTGTTCGGATCAAACTCTCTGGGTCGCGCCATAATCATATACTGCATCGTTTATATTTATAACAGACTATAGCGTCTGTTATAAATTAAGTCAATATAAAAGGTTGATGACTAAGCAACAAAGAATATATGATGATCTTGAGGTTTTTAATAAAATGTCGAATAGGTCATAAATTTTACGCAAGCTATGCGTTTTATTTTAATTAATAGAAAACACTAATTTATAGGCGACGTGCAATTAACGTACTGTCTTCTAATTCACCAACGCACAATGCTATATCCACTCCATCTTCAATACGGTGTTTGTCAGACTAGTTGTTCTAAAGTCTTAGTAGCGTTCTCAGTTTGTTTTGTGATTGAGAACGCTAAGAAAAAACGATACTAATTAATCTTGATACTATTTTATAGGAAATAGAATTAGTATCACGGCTTTAATATCACTCTCCCTTTAACTTGTGAACTTTCCATTAATTCGTGAGCCTTTCTCGCATCGGAGAGAGGTATTGTTTTTAATATATTGGGTTTGATTTTTCCTTGCTCAAGATAGCCAAGTAGAATTTCCACGGACTCCTTAAATAACTGAGTATTTTCAAATACATTATATAAAGTAAACGTGCGAATGCCGGCGCTTTTCATAAACGAATTGCCAAGTGTTTCAGTTAGATTGCTCTCTGGATACCCAGATGCAAAACCAAACCATATTATTTGACCCATAGGAGCCAGTAACTCAAAATCTTGGTCGAACGTTTTGCCAGCAAGAGAGTTTAAGACGAGATTCACGCCGACACCGCCGGTTATTTCTTTTACTCTCGAAATAACATCTTCAGTTTTGTAATTGATGACATAATCGGCACCCTGTAGCTTAGCAAAAGCTGTCTTCTCATTTGAACTGCTCAGGCCGATAACATTAACTCCAGCCAGTTTAGCGAGTTGAATTACTGCCGTGCCAACGCCACCAGCAGCGCCGTAGACGAGTACCGATTGCCCGCTTTTGACTTGTCCCATAGAATGTAGTAAATGATAAGCCGTTAAGTAGGCGGTAGGAAATGCTGCAGCAATGTCTTTGTCGAGCGAGTCTGGAATTGGAATAACCATTGCTTGCTCGGCGACAACAAATTCGGCATAACAACCTGCTGTACCGAGAATTGCTACACTTTGTCCAACGGCAATATTGTTTACGTCACTGCCAACTGATTCAACAATACCGCTACATTCAAACCCTAAAGTTGCTGGTAAATTTGGCATAATGGGATAAACGCCTCTTTGAACCATTATATCGCCAAAGGTAACACCAATAGCGCTTATTTTTACTAAAACCTGACCTTCGTTGGGCGTCGGTTTTTCGAATTCCAGATAATGTAAATTATCTGGATTACCTGTTTGATTTATTTGAATTACTTTCATGTGGTTTTCCTTTTTAATTGGATAAATTTCTTAGAACGTCGATAATTTTTGATGGCTCTTCTCGTTGCATAAAATTCGGATTGACGGAAGCATGTCGAATAATATGGTCACTATTAACAACATAAGACGCGGGGATAGGAAGCTCAAAATTGTCTGTGCCGTTAATTTCTGGTAAGTTTAGTCCGAACACGTTTTTGGTCATATTTTCGATGTTCTTGGGTAGTTTAAATACGATCCCAAATTGTTTTGCTAAGGCTAATTTTCTATCTGTTAATACTGGAAACGTGAGTTCATTTTTTTCGATAGTGGATAACGAATGATCCGGTAATTCCGGACTAACAGCGACGAGAGTAGCATTATTATCTTTAAACTCATTTAATTTTTCCTGTAATGCCTTTAGTTCTAAATTGCAGTAAGGGCACCAGCCACCTCGGTAAAAACTGATTATAATTGGACCCTGTTTTAACAATTCGTCAGAATATACGGCCTTGCCATTTGCGTCGTTAAGTTGAAATGATGGCATTCGCTGGCCTACCTTTAATGCCTTTTTATCGATACGGGTAGTTACCCATTCTTCAATGGCTGATTGAAATTCCTCGGCGACATCACTTGGAATACTTTCAGCTGCTTCAATATTAAATTTTTCAATTTGTTGTGCTAGTGTCATATTCATAGTTCCTCGTTATTTAATGATCGTCCCTTAGTGGTTTAAGTTTTTACTTTAGAAAGGGATAGTCTGTATAACCTCGTTCACCTCCCCCGTAGTAGGTAGAAGGATCGGGGCGGTTAAGCGCTGCATTTTTTTGGAAGCGTACTGGTAAGTCAGGATTGGCAATAAATAACTGCCCAAATGCAACTAAATCACTTTCATTAGCCATTATTGAAGCATTCGCACGATTTAGATCGTAGCTGCCATTGACCATGTAAGTTCCAGAAAATAATTGGCGTAGCTTTTTAAGGTCAAAGTATTGATCGCTATCTTCAACTTCTTCGATCGTATTCTCGCGAATATGAAGATAAGCTAAATTGAACTTATTTAATTTCTTGATAACATGGGTAAAAGTCGCTTCGGGATTTGAATCGTACATGCTGCCATAGGGTTCGAGCGGTGAAAGCCGAACAGCAACACGATCTTCACCCCAAACTTTGGAAACTACCTCGACAACTTCAACCAATAGTCGGGTTCGGTTTTCAAGCGAACCTCCGTATTTGTCAGTACGCTTATTACTTCCATCGCGTATAAATTCATCTAACAAATAGCCATGTGCTGCGTGGATCTCTACACCATCAAATCCTGCTTTTAGAGCATTTTTTGCCGCTTTGGAAAACTGATCTATAACATCTGGAATTTCATCTAGGCTTAAGGCATGAGGCTTAACAAATCGCTTGTTACCATCATAGGTTGATGCTTCGCCAGCGGGTCTAATTGCGGACGGAGCTACAGGCAGGCTTCCATTCGGTTGAAATGAAGGATGAGAAATTCTACCTACATGCCATAATTGCAGGAAGATCCGACAAGCTTTCTTATGAACACTATCCGTTATTTTTTTCCATGCATCGATTTGAGCGGAATTGTATATTCCCGGAGTATTAGGATAACCAGCGCCTTGAGGCGATATTTGGCTACCTTCTGTGATGATTAAACCAGCAGAACTGCGTTGTTCATAATATTTGATATTTATCGCTTGGGGAATATTCCCCTGAGCGGCACGGTTTCGTGTCAAGGGTGCCATTACAATCCTGTTGGATAAGACATATCTCCCCATTCGGTGAGTCTGAAATAGTTTCTTGTTATTGATTTTGCCCATTTTTTTACCGCTATTCTAAGTCTTGAGAGTTAATTTGTTAGTATATTATTCTTATTAAAAGATATAAAATAGGTCTAAAGTTCTCTAATAACTATTCAATCGTCTAAAGTATGTGGATTTATCGATAAAAAAAGATATACTTGAAATCTTAATTTTATTAGAGGTTTATGATGGACGTACTTGCTGACGTACTTGCAGTCACACGTTTTAGTCATTCTTATTTAGGATATTCGAGCTTTGCACCGCCTTGGGGCTTCAGAATTGAACCAGCGAAAGTGGCGACATTTCATATTGTAAGCCGTGGAAGCTGTTGGTTAGTAACCAGCAGAGATTCAGCACCAATTCGTTTGAACCAAGGCGATATTGCTTTGATAGCACACGGCGAAGGACATATTTTGGCGGATCACCCTGACACACAAATAAGAGATTACGAAGCTGTCGCAAATTCTCAGTTGCAAAATGCACGAGCTATGCCTGATTCCACCGATCTATTCTGCGGCGTGTTTCACTTTGAGCAAGATAATTTGCATCCGCTCCTTTCGTTGTTATCGCCTGTAGTTCATTTGGCGGCAGATCAAGCCCTAAACAATAACAAACTACAGATTTTAATACAGTTGCTAATGCAAGAAAATTGTGAATCAGAACCTGGCTCTACGGCGGTTAAACAGCAATTAATGAATGTCCTTTTTGTTTATATTGTACGAGCTTGGCTAGAACTGCAGCCAGAAAGAAGTGCGGGGTGGCTAGGAGCATTACGAGATCCTAGCATAGGTAAAGTTCTTGCATTAATACACGAATCCCCGCAACAACGTTGGACGGTTAATAAGTTAGCTAGCGCTGCTTCAATGTCCAGGGCTGCTTTTGCTAAACGATTTAACGATTTAGTGGGAGAGTCGCCTCTCGCTTACGTTACCCGTTGGCGCATGGATCTTGCGGCTAATTTACTGCGAGAATCAAATTCGCCCATCATCGTTGTGGCATCTCAAGTTGGGTATGATTCTGAAACCGCGTTTAGTAAAATTTTCCGCAGAAGTAGAGGTCTTCCTCCTGGTCAATATCGAGCTAAAAATGCAACTTTGGCACATCAAGCTTGATGATGAATAGAAGAAATTTCGTTGCGATCGCAATGCTATTGTTCACGGTCGCTTCTTGGGGAGGCATGTACCCAATTGCTAAATCTATCTTATTGGCCATTGATCCTTTTTGGCTTACTGCGATACGATATGGATTTACTGCACTGTTATTTTGTGGGCTACTTTTATGGCGTGAAGGAAAAAACGCTTTCAGATTCGAGGGAAAGTGGATTTCAATATGGTGGTGCGGTACGCTAGGTTTTGCATTATTCAATTACCTTGTCTTTTTTGGGTTAAAATATTCATCACCTGAGCATGGTGCTATTATTATGGCGATGATGCCTTTTATCGCTTTACTAATTAATTGGCTATCGCTTGGGAAACGACCTCCCTATCAAGATATGTTAGCCATTGCATTTGCGTTTGTTGGAATAATTTTAATTATCACACGTGGAAATTTTAGTTCATTATTAGAAATGGATAGTATTTTTGGGGATTGCTTGACGCTACTGGGCGCTTTATCATGGGTATTTTACACGCGTAGCGCCATACGTTTTAATCATTGGTCTCCACTTCGTTTTACCACTCTAACAGTAATCTTAGGTACGATGAGTATTATTGTCATTACCGTCGTGCTGACACTAGTGAATATTGCACATGCTCCCGAGTTAACACTTTTAAATGAGCAGTTAGTAAGTCTTTTATATATAGTGGGACCCGCGACTATTATTGCTATATTATTTTGGAATCGAGGAATTAAAACCGTAGGCATCTCAAATGGAATGTTATTTGTTAACTTAGTACCAGTTGTCGCCTTTTCTATCGGATATTATCAAGGCAACAGTTTGCACAGTATGGAATTAGTAGGAGCATCAATTGTTTTGGTTACTTTAGCGATCAGCAATTTAGCAAGTCGCCGTAAAGGGTAATCCATTTGTTGCTGCCGGAGTAAACCCGCCATTATTTGCTGTATAATAAAAATGCATAAAGACATATAAACCAAATTTTAGTTCAAAAAGGGGTGAGGAATAAATAAAAATTTACGCTACCCTATTTTTCAAATGTCTGGTAACACCATTGACCAACTCTCCTTGAAACTGTAAAACTTGCCCAGCAAACTACGGATAACAATGAGCTTTCATCTTCGTAAAAGTTTTTAAATTCACCGATAATTAATTCGTTTACTTTGTAAGGTTCTATTGCAGTTAACAGCGCAAGTTTTAATATAATGGCATTTTCTGGATTTAATCCTTTAAGTAGATCAATCATCCAACCTGAGTTAATACCATAGCTCTGTCCATCCCACTGAGCTATGAAATCATTAAAAATAGTTCTTACTTGAGCTGGAACTATTGATTTCTCCTGTGTCTCTATCACGGATGCCATTTGCGAAAAGCTTTGACTAATTGTTTCCGATCCTAATGCCCAGCTCATATCATCTGGTAATTCTGAATTAGGTAATAGTGTTAATGCATCCCCCTGTTTTTTAGCTCGCTTTACTGAAAATGAAAAAAAACATCCAGCCATGCGCTTTAAGGATTTTTTAACTGTATTAGACTTAACCGGTAGCAATTGATCAGGTAAAAAAACATGCACCATTCGATTCAGGTAGTGATAAAAAACGGCCATACCTATATATTCACTAGCGGATATTTTTGAGAATGGCGGATTCAAAATAATATCTGAAGTTGGTAATTTGGTAGAGCGCGCCCAATTAATAAGTGAAGATAAGTGCTCATCATTAATCTGTTCATAGTCTCCTCTACTGATAAAGTTTGAAACTCCAATCTCGCCGACTGCATTTAATAACATTGTGTGCGCGTCAACACAATATGAACATTGGTTAGATGCTGATACACAAGCAGCGACAATTTCTTTCTCTGCTCTTGATACTTTCCCTACTAACTCAGTTTCTCTGCACGCTGCCCAAACTTCTGTAAGAATATTGGGTGAGATCGAATGTAGAGAAAATGGATCAACTACCATGCCGAATTCTTTTCTAATTTGTTTGTAAACTCGTACCACTGTCGGGTGATGACGATTAGTCTTAGTGTTCAAATATTTAACATTATTTATCATCACTCTAGCCTCTATTCTGTATCGGTTAGTACAATATATAAAGCTAGTCACCCGCAGTCAAGTGTTTTATACTAATCGGTACAGTATTTATCATTTTGGAGCTATAGGCTGTGCCAAGAGTAAAAGAATTTGATGAAACACGTGCTCTGGAAGCAGCTATGCATGTATTTTGGGATAGGGGGTATAAAGGGACATCACTGCCATATTTGGAAAAAGCCATGGGATTGACTCGTACCAGCATTTACAATGCGTATGGCAATAAGCGACAGCTATTTGAAAAAACAATTGATCTGTATCAGAAAAATGTATATGGGGGCTTACTAGAAGAAATCCAGCTGGCCACATCAATCAAAGAAGGTTTGCGTAATTTATTACTTGCCGTTATTAATCTCCATTTTAGTGAGCAAACGCCAGGCGGCTGTATGATAGCATTGTCATTGTTGGAAAAAACACAACATAACAAATCGACGAGTAAATTATTAGATCAAACGATAGAGTTCGTAACGAAGTCTATCGAGCTGCATATAAAGCAAGCTCAAGAAATAGGTGAAATCAGCAAAGACAAAGATACACAGGCGATAGCTTCTATGGTTGTAACGACAATGGCAGGTATGATGGTACAGGCAAAAGCGGGGGTTGAGAAAAAGCGATTGGTTAAGATTGCTGATACATTGGTTAAAATGCTGGAAAATTAATGTATTTTAAAAGCACTCATCCTGATCACGTAATATAAAAACACACATAACGAATAAGGATAGATCGTGAGACCGAAGGGATCCACGATCTTATCTGGTTGTTGAATAAGCCCTCTAGTAGGACTTTATAATATGAAAATATCGCATTTTATTTTAAGCTAATGGAGGCGCTTTTTACGGCGCACATTTTTTTCAGGCGAAATTGTTTAGCCGTGTGGTTACGACAAAAAATTAATGCATCATTTAATTTATGTTCTCCTGTTCTAAATGAATGTCAGTGGGTTTACCGCATGAGTTTTAACCTGAGCGTGTCGCATGCCTGATGATTTTAATAATCATCGTGGTATAAATTCAACCCGCTTTCTTAAGCTTATGTGTCCCAGAGTGACATGCAAAATAAGCTGCACTAATTTTAATAGCACTTTTGCACTGCCGTGTAAAAAAACATAATCCCTTACCCGTCTAAAGCCACGGAGTAACACGTATTGTAAAGCCAAGGCTAAAAAATCTTCGCCTTTTAAGGTACGAGTTTCGGTTTTTTGGGTATAAAATATTATCCAGACACCCATACCAATAAATTATAAGAATATATATTGATCAATAGCTTAGGCTGAGTGATCACTGCTGTATATTTGAAATTAGTATGGGTGTTTGCTTAGGGTTATAGTCTACGTGGAAAAACCAAAGTACAAAATCAATTTAAGTTATATTGCTTAGCATACAACATAGAAAAGATAAAAAATTATGGTGAAATAGCGGCATAATCGGCTAATAAGGCAAGAGATACGTCACCAACATAAGAAATAACTAACATAGTTGCAAATAATTCACTATCCATTAGTATTAAAAAACAAAAGAATAATAATGTATAAATTAACGATGAATCGTGAAATTTTAAAAATTCCAAAGAAAAAATCAGAAAGTGATAAATTCTGGGTTTTCTACAGGCTCGTAATGCTTTAAGAAGAGTCTTGACCTGACTATAGCTTCACGCTTTAGAACTGATGTTGATGGTTAAACGTCATTAACTAATCAATACTAATTGGAGGTTGTGAACAATGAACAAAGAAAGCTGGGTATCTATGTTTCGTGAGATTGGCCTTGATGATAAGGAGATGCTGAAGTGGCATAACTTGTTTGAAAAGAAACACCCTGATAAGCATCAATCATTCCTTGAATGGTTGAATATTTCACAAGGAGAAATTGAGAAAATAAGAACGAAGTAGTCATATAGTTAAGTGAGGTAGCTGTTGAATCAGTTGCCTCACTATTTTAATGAGATAAATAATAATGCTTACTATTGGTCAGGTAGCAAAAAAATACTCCTTATCAAGAAGTACCTTGATTTACTATGACTCAAAAGGAATACTAAAACCGAGTGGAAGGAATGCATCTAACTATAGGCTGTATTCTGAAAATGATCTTAAGTTAGTAGAAAGAATTATACTATTTAGGAGTGCAGGATTATCAATTGAGTCAATTCGGCATATTGATGATAACAAGCATGGGAAAGTGGAAATCGTATTGGAAAAACGGTTGTCTAAAATCAATAAGGAAATTCAAGAGTTAAGAACCCAACAAAACCTAATTCTACAACTAATTGGTAACGACAGGTTGCTGTTTTAGATAAGGCAGGCTTGGATGATAATGGGAAAAGAAAATGGCATAAAGAACTTGAAGCTATAGCACCAGAGGCTCACCAGGATTTTTTAGAGTCCATTGGAATAGAAAGTGAAGAAATTAATTCAATTCGCAAATGGTCAAGAGAAAATTAAATAAAACATAACATAACAAGGAAAATCAACATTGACATATTTTTCGTTCGCGCAGCTCACTACAAGTGTGCAAGTTGTTGCTTAAAAATAATATGATTCAAATCACTTACTACGTTGCTACAAGCATTGACGGATATATCGCGAAAAAAAATGGCTCTGTTGATTGGCTATCGTCCGTAGAAATGGAAGACGAGGACTATGGGTATTCTGACTTTTATACTTCTATAGACGGGTTATTAATGGGGCGAAATACTTTCGAAAAAATACAAGAATCAGGTGAATGGCCTTATGGTAAAAAGGCTTGCTGGGTTTGGTCTAGTGAAATATTAAAATCAAAGCCTTGCTCTGTAACTGAAACTAATTTATCCCCTCAAAAAATAATTGAAAAAGCAAAAAAGAAGGGGCTGCAGAACTTGTGGTTAGTGGGTGGCGGAAAGTTGGCGGCAGAATTTAATTACAAAATATATTATTTCCATTATTCCTGTAATACTGGGACAAGGTATACAGCTAATTTATGGCATACAATCTAGAGAGCTTAAACTTATTGAAAATAAATCATATAAAAGTGATTTAATTCAACTAACTTTTTTGCAAAAAATAAATGGCTAACGAAGCGTTTCACTCGCGTTAGCTGCATAGGAAATAAAACCATGCACGTACGACAATATAATAGTTCAGATTTAGATGCAGTAATTTCCTCGTGGGAAGTGGCAACTCGGTTAGCCCATCCGTTTATGACTGACGAGTTTATAGCTCAAGAGAGAATAAATGTAGCTGAAATATATATGCCTAACACAGACACATGGGTCGCAGAAATCGAAGGTAAAGTTGAAGGATTTATTGCGTTAATGGGTAACGAGATTGGTGCAATATTTTTACAGCCAAAGTTTCACGGTAACGGTGTTGGTAAAGAACTAATGAAAAAAGCTAAAGAACTTCATGAGGATCTTGAAGTTGAGGTATTCAAAAAAAATGTAATTGGTCGTAAATTTTATTCACAGTGCGGGTTTGAGACTCTAGAAGAAAAATTGCATGAACCCACTGGTCAGCAAGTATTTCGCCTAAAATTTACAGCTAGAAAAAATCTCAAGTGAACGTACAATCGCGTTACTTTTCAAAGCTAGACACTCACAAAAAGGTGCCTATGAAACAAATCATTGTTGTTAATTTATCATTAAGGCTTCCAAACGGAAAGTTAGCAGCTCAAGTAGCGCACGCCTCGGTAGCAAGCCTGTTAATTACAGAGCCGGAGATATTGAGTCAGTGGCTGGAAATAGGGATGCCAAAAATTGCATTGAAGGCAAATGACGATAGCGAATTGTTAGGGCTACACGAGAGGGCAGAAGAAGCAGGAATTCCTTCGCAATTAATTAGAGATGCCGGAAAGACAGTCGTTACTTTTGGCACTATTACTTGTTTAGGTTTGGGGCCAGCAAAAGTAAAAGAAATCGATGCAGTGACTAAGGAGTTAAAACTTTTATAATATGAGAGCAAACAGGCCTAAAAAGGTATTTCAACGCAAGCACATTTTTCGCTTGCTGCAATCACTACAAATATGCTGGTTACGACTGGCGCTATGCCAAGAGAATCTGATTTCATGCATAAACCCGATACGTCGAAAATAATGACCTTTAAATCACCGAAAGATCTAAGTAAGTGGCTACTTGCGAACCATACTTTCGAAAGCGAATTTTGGGTGAAAATCTTCAAAAAGGGATCGGGTGTTCCGAGCGTGACCTGGAACGAAGTCGTAATCGAGACGCTATGCCGTACCCAAACACCCATACCAATAAAATTTCTGGAGCTATATTAAAGTATAGCTTGGTAGCATTTTGTAAGCAGGATCATCTTCTCAGAAGCAGATATTAGAATTTTTACAGCTAACCATCTAATCCTTGCTGAATCATTTTAACTAAAGGATCGTAGCCTTGTTGTGCAACCATGCTGCCGACTTGTTGAAAGTGATTATCAGACCCCGTAATTCCAAAGCCATCGGCAAGGCGATTTAAGAAAGCAAAGGTAGAAACAACACAGATTACGTCTTCAATAGTTTGATTTAGCCAACCGGCTAAGCGTACAGTCTCAATATCGGTTTCGTTAATATTTTGAGGTTCCAGTGTAAGTTTTTTGGCAAATTTAAAAACGGCTTGTAATTTATCATCCAACTGATCCGTTGAATTATTGGCTAGAGAACTCACAAGGTCTTCATCGGTTACTAATGCGGTAAGCACGCAAGAGTGAGAGTCTACGCAATAGTTACAGCTGTTTAGGCGTGAAGTGTAGAGCGCTATCATTTCTTTTTGAGCCTTCGTCAATTCTGATTCCGATGACATTACGTTATCGAGTAGTTGAACGAATGGAAGATAGCGTACTGGATCTCGCATGAAAATATCACCTACACCTTGAAAATCTTTGGAATAACTTAAATAAGACATGATTTTTTCTCTCTAGTGGTTTCAATGTAGACAATATTAGTCTATGCTTGAATGCAATGTAATTAGGTAAATATGAAAGTTGTTATTGCATGAGCGCACAGCCTTTAGAGTGGAATGATTTGTATTTTGTACTGGCTGTTTGCCGTGAGGGCACGCTGTCGGGTGCGGCGCGTACGCTTAGTGTGAACCACTCAACCGTATTTCGCCGAATTATAGCTATTGAGAAAAAATTGGGCGTTCGCTTATTTGAGAAGCTCTCGACAGGATATGTAATGACCGAGGCCGGTGAGGCCATGTTAGAAGTGGGAGAGCGTGTCGAAAACGAAATGCTTGGTTTATCTCGAAGGCTTATTGGCCGCGATTTTCAGCTGAGTGGTACTTTGCGGATAGCTGTACCAGACGCGCTGTTAGTTAAAATATTGATGTCGCATTTAAATATTTTCTCACAGCGTTTCCCGGAGATACAACTTGAGATTGTTATATCCAATAATGACTTGAATTTATCCAAACGGGAGGCGGATATTGCCATTCGAGCAACTCGGTCACCACCCGAAACTGCTGTGGGTCGTCGCGTATGTGAGATGAAGACAACTATTTACGGGTCAATTGATTATCTTAGCAAGCGAACTGTAGAAACGATCGAAAATTATGCATGGTTGATGCCAGACGAAGATTTAGCTCGGCTACCTATTACCGAATTACTGCAAAGAAAATATCCTAAAGCAGCAGTGTCGCTTCGCTGTAATTCACTTCTTGGGCTTTATGAAGCAGCAATACAAGGTTTTGGAGTAGTTGCACTGCCATGCTTTCTAGCTGACCCTGATACAAGACTTAATCGTATAGTGGAACCGCCCAGTGAGTTAACAACCGAGTTGTGGTTGTTAACTCATCCTGATCTCAGGCGAACAGCTCGAGTAAAAGCGCTAATGGATTTTTTAGTAGAAGTTTTGGAAAAAGAAAAAGATTTAATTGAAGGACAGTTAATCGTGTAACGGTGTATTAGTCGTACTTCATGATCCATGAATCAATAAATCATCTGTGTGTTTTGGGTCTTGATTGTTGTTAATAATCTTAAGTTAGCCGCTTCTGTTTTATGATTAATTTTTATTGCCACTTATTAATGACTTTTTAAGGAAAGGCAGATGAAACGGTTGATTGCATGAGGCAACATTAAAAGGCATCCACTGTGAGCGTTCCTGATGAAGTTTGAATAAATTACCTGGCGCAAGCATAATGCCTTGATTTGCTGCCTGATTATTCATTTTAATTATGTCGATTTTCTCTGGCATTTTCATCCAGATAAATAATCCTCCTTCAGGCTCGATATCGGCGTTAGGCTCACAAAAACACACCCGCATCATTCTTTAGTTTATTCATTAGTTACACATTTTGTTTTTTATTATTGACTAAGTAGGACGCTTGGCCTAGAATTCTTAATAGGGCAATTGTCCTACCGTTTAAAAATTCAAAAGGAAATATCATGATTAGAAAAATTTTTGAATCTATTCAGTTGGGAAGTTTGACGTTATCCAATCGTATGGTTATGGCTCCTATGACAAGAAATCGTGCAACCAAAGAAGGGCTAGTATCTAAGATGATGGTGACACATTATCAACAACGAGCATCAGCAGGATTGATAATTGCGGAGTCAACTCCTGTTTCAAATCAAGGTGTTGGCTACCCTAATACGCCCGGATTATTTACAGAAGAACAGGCTGATAGCTGGAAGTCATTAATTTCAGCTGTACATACAGAAGGTGGGTATATATTTGCTCAATTGCAGCATTGTGGTCGAATCTCGCATTCTAGTTACCAGCCGGATAATACACTTCCCGTTGCTCCGTCTGCGATAAAGCCCGATGGACAAGCAGTAACATATTCTGGAATGTTGGATTTTGAAACACCACATATATTGGATACGCAAGAGATTCTGCATATTGTTGAGCAATTTAGGCGGGGCGCAGAGATGGCAAAACGTGCGGGATTTGATGGTATCGAAATACATGGTGCTAATGGCTATATCATTGACCAGTTTTTACGTGATGGCTGTAATCAACGATCCGATGAATATGGTGGTAATTTAGAAAATCGTATGCGTCTACTAAATCAAATTCTTGATGCTGTTTGTGCTGTTTGGGCTGTTGGTCAGGTAGGCGTACGCTTAACACCAGAGAATAGTTTTAATTCAATGTCAGACTCAAATCCACAATTACATTTTGAGTACTATGTTGAACAGTTAAATACTCGTAATTTAGCTTATGTACATATACTGGAAGGCGATATGATGACAAAAACCAGTACCGTTGATTATCGCGCTATTCGGGCTAAATTTTCGGGAGTATATATTGCCAATAATGGTTATGACTTGATAAAAGCTAAAACAGCTATTGAAAAGGGCGATGCCAGTTTAGTCGCCTTCGGAGTGCCTTTTCTAGCAAATCCAGACCTGGTGTATCGGTATCGTGAAAACTTGTCATTAAACGAAGCAGATCCAGCTACTTTTTATGGTGGTGATGAGGTTGGTTATACTGATTATCCAATTTACAATAACAGCTAATAATCATGTAATTATAAGGTTATGGTATGAATATATCCAAGCGAGAACAAATTATTAATGCCTCTGATAAGCTTTTTTATCAACAGGGATTTGAGCATACATCATTTGCACATATTGCTAAGGTAGTAAAAATTTCGCGTGGTAATTTTTACTACCATTTCAAAACAAAAGATGAAATTCTTGATGCTGTTATAAGTTATCGCTTGTCTAAAACTAATGAGATGTTGGAATCATGGGAAATAAAAGGAGAAACTCCAGAAAACCGAATCCGTAGTTTCATTAATATTTTGGTAATGAATCGTTCAAAAATTAAGAACTATGGCTGTCCCGTTGGAACATTGTGTAGCGAGCTTGTAAAATTAAATCATCCATCACTTAAACACGCAAACGAGTTATTTACTCTATTTCGGTTATGGTTAAAAAGACAGTTTGAGCTTCTCGGTCACAAAAAAAATGCTGATAACTTAGCCATGCACCTTCTCGCTAGAAGCCAAGGCATTGCGACCTTGTCAAGCGCATTCCATGACGAAAAATTTATTAAAAATGAAGTTAATGATTTAGAAATATGGTTAAGTTTATATGTAAATAGCACATCAAAATCAAATAAAGCAGTACTTTAGGAGAAACATTAATGTTTATTATAACGCTCAAATTTTCGAGTAACAAAGCACAAGCCAGCCAGTTCATGGAAGGTCATAATCAGTGGATAGAGCATGGAATTAATGACGGTGTATTTTTATTAGTGGGTAACCTTCAGCCTAGTTTAGGTGGAGCGGTTGTGGCTCATAATACGTCATTATCCGAGCTTGAAACTAGAGTAAATAATGACCCATTTGTAGTAGAAAATGTTGTAAGCGTAGAAATTATAGAAATAACACCAACAAAAACTGATAAGCGATTAAGCTTTCTTGTTGAGTAAGAGTGTTTATGAGCAAAACAATAGAAGGTTCAGATGGAAAAAACAGGTGCCTCTGGTGCGGTATTACACCTGAGTTTATTAACTACCATGACTCCGAGTGGGGTTTCCCCGTTATTGATGATTATCGGTTATTTGAAAAACTATGTTTAGAGAGTTTTCAATCTGGTTTGAGTTGGCGGACAATCCTTGCTAAACGTGAAAACTTTCGTGAAGTATTTCATAATTTTAACTTTGATAAAGTAGCTCTTTTAAATGAAAAAGATATTGAACGTCTTTTGAAGAATAAAGGTATTGTTCGCCATCGTGGTAAAATTGAAGCAGTCATCAATAACGCACAAAGAGCACAGGAACTAGTAAAACAAGAAGGCTCGCTATCAGCATTTCTTTGGAGTTACGAGCCAGGCATTAAAAAACCATCAAAACCACAAACAGCCTCGACTTCTGAGGAGTCAACAGCCTTATCAAAAGATTTAAAAAAAAGGGGGTGGAAATTTCTTGGACCTACAACCATATATGCATTTATGCATTTATGCAAGCAATGGGTTTGATAAATGATCATGCAGAAGGCTGTATAATCAGAGAGAAAGTTAAAGCTGAGAGAAAGAGTTTTAAGCGACCATTACGAAATAACTAATAACCTGAAATTATCTTAATTCTGCTGTCACTAAATCGCGTATATTGTTTGTAATAATAAATTCAGCATTGCCTGCTATCGCAAGCTCAATTAACAAATTATTGAACTAGTAGAACATCCAAAGTAAAGCCCTTTTCACATGAAAAAATATTGAAATTCAATAATCCACTTATTTTAAAAATTAAAATAATGAAGTTATTATTATTTTTATAGAAAAACGTTAAATGAAATGACGTTTTACATGAAAATATCAAATGACAGGCAAGTGGACTTATTAAAAGGGTATTTATTGGTTTTTATAACGACAATTAATGCTGGTTATGGAAAATAAGTCCCACAACTTTGTCTGCAAATGGTGCGATCATAATTTAATTTTTTGACACGCGTTTGTTAATGTCACTTTGTATAGCGGCATTTTCCTAAAGATTGTCTCTAATTAAAATAAGCGTTTGTCATAATAATTCGGGTATATGTCAGTAATTAAGGTTATTTTCATGAGTATAAAAAAATTTCACGTGGCATAACTCTCTAAGGTAGAATAAGGTTATTATTAATAGCCCTAAATATGCCATGGTTTTAATCTTCATTTTTCTAGTTATATACGTTTCAAGTGTTGTTTTTGTGCGTACTCGTAATAAACAGCTATTTAGCTTGCGAAGGCAACTAACTGATTTTGGTACTTTTATGGTGCCATTTAATTTACCCGCTTATTTACTGTCTAAAATTCCCGTATACTCTCATTATGATGTATCCCAGTTTCCCGAGTTAAAAATTATAGAAGATAATTGGGAAACAATTAGAGATGAAGCACTAGCGTTATATGACCAGGGTTATATAACGGTTAAAGATGACTTACCGGCGAGTAGTTTTTATAAGGATAATCGTTGGGTGAGTTTTTATTTAAAGCTCTATGATAGCGATATACCTTCTGCGTGGGCATTAGCACCAAAAACAATGGCTTTAATTGATCAGGTGCCCTCTATGAACCTAGCGCTTTTTGCGTGCTTAAACCCTGGGAAACGTATAAATAATCACCATGATCCGTTTGCCTATACCTTACGCTATTCACTTGGGTTAAGTACGCCAAATTCTGATGACTCAGGCCTGGTTGTAAATGGTGTTGACTATAAATGGAAAGATGGTGAGAGCATTATATTTGATGAAACATTTTTGCATAATGCTTATAACAATACAGATAAATC
>UOFL01000118.1_pt1 | contig 17581 bp, 16 predicted proteins | sample 1990081 | NCBI WGS metagenome assembly UOFL01 (sample SAMEA4728526, study PRJEB27164) | hydrothermal vent metagenome | biome: marine basaltic hydrothermal vent biome; feature: marine hydrothermal vent; material: mineral | place: Pacific Ocean | collected 2011-06-14/2011-07-23 | depth 1741 m | reverse complement strand
TTAATAATGCTTCTCTTGATTTTATTAATTCGCTTTTGCTTGCCATTGACAGTGATAAAACTGGGAACAGACTCAATAAAAACAATCGCGGTTCGTTTTTTAAAGTATTTTCTTGCAGAGGCCTGATTTCGCTTACCCCCTTCATCATCAAGTGTAATGTGAACAGCAGAGGAAGGGATTCCAGTTCCGGTCGAAAATCCTGCGTTAGCATTTTTAACATGTTCACCAGACCAGGTAACCTCTTTACTCACTAAATAATATTTTTCGGTGACTTTTCTTACCTTTTTTAACACCATTCTTGTCTTACCATTTTCAGTCACTGACACTGGCTCACGACTGGTAGTGACTTCACGGTGTTTAAGCACTTCCGTTCCAGGAGGAGGCGGCTCTCCACGAGTATAACCACCACTAATATAAGCATCGCTATCAGGCGATAAAGGACGCGACTCTAGAATGGCTTGTTTACCAATGACTTGCCATAACTTTGCAGGATCTTGAATACCCGGCAATTGAATCACAATTCTTGATTTACCCTGACGAACGATAACCGGTTCGTCAACACCCAGCTCGTCAACACGACGACGCAAGGTCTGGATATTTTTTTCCATTGCCAATTCTTTTTCTTTGATAATTTCTTGTTCACTTAATACTGCTTTTAAAAAATAGAACCCATCTGACTCGCTTTCACTCAGTGTAAACCCTTTGTAAAATTGACTTAGATAAACGGCAATTTTTTTTCTATTTTTAACTTTACTAAACTTTATGCGAATACCTTCTTTTATTTTACGAACGCCTCTATTTCGCATTTTCTTTTTGATAAAGTTTTTACGTAATTCACGGTGATAACGAGTCACTGTTTTTTTAATGGCGACCGCAAGATCCACATCCATTAAGGCATGTACTCCTCCTTGCAAATCCAAACCAAGATACATAGGCTTGGCGTTCATAGATCGCATCCATTGCGGAGTCGTGGGTATTAGTGTTTGAGCAATAACATAATCTTCAATAAATTTTTTCTCTAGTACTGTGACTGCTTTAAATTGAACAGTCGTATCAGTAAATGAGATATACAAACGTTTGCCTTGAACTTCTATAGGCTCATGCTCGATTTTATTGGTTTTAAGAATTTTTTTAACTTCTGCTTGAAACTCAGTAGTAATGGCGATTTTCAAACGAGACTTCATTACAATTGTGGGACTTTTACCATACATATTGGGTAAGGCGTAAATCACTCCCAAACAGACTGCCAGTGCAATCAGACCATATTTCCAGCCCGGATATTGATTAATCATGTGTCGCTACCGTTCCTTCTAATTTTTAAGTACTATTGCGGGTGACAATATCGAGATTAGATACTTTTAATAGTACCTTTGGGCAAAACAGTACCAATAGAAGTACGTTGTATTTTAACTCGAACATTATCTGATATTTCCAATTCTACAAAATCATCTCTCATTTCAATAATTTTACCCAAAATTCCACTACTGGTGACGACTTCATCACCGTTACCCAAAGCGGCTACTAAAGCACGATGCTCTTTAGCACGTTTACTTTGTGGCCGGATCAGTAGAAAATAAAAGACAACAATTAGCATAATCGGTAAAAACAAACTTGCTAATATACTTGGCTGTTTTGCTGCTTCTGCTGCAAATACATTCCCGGCAAACATCATTGCCATCAAACCAGTCACTATTTTAGTCATGCTTCTCATTCCAAATAAATTTGTTTAACTTATTAAATTAGTTTAATTTATTATATTACGATTGATCGAGTACACTAGGACAAATTATGATGTCCATTAGTACATCCACACAGTCGTAAATTCTAAATAACCTATAACAGGCTGCGTATTATTACACAGTTTGTACCAGTTCTCATTCTAAATTCAGACCCTTAGCCACCCAGGCGCTGTTAGGGCTAAAAAACTATTCACCATTAATCAAAAGAAGTATTTTTTCTCTATAACTACATACTTGAAGGCAGCACTCTATATTTTCAAGCCTAATTCATATTAATACTACTATTTTTTATCCAAAAATCAGTAATTTAGATAAGAACTCCTATAATCTTATTCTTTATTCTGCCGACTTAAAAAATCGCTTACAAATTGATCAATATTCTTATTTTCAATCGCTAGTCGTAAACCCGCCATAATCTTCTGGTAATGATGCAGATTATGAATAGTATTAAGTTGAGCACCTAAAATCTCACGACATTTATCAAGATGACGTAAATAAGCCCGACTATAATGACGGCAGGTATAACATTCACATAAAGGATCAAGTGGCTGAGTATCATTTCGATACTGACTATTCCTGATCTTAATCACCCCATCATTGACGAATAAATGCCCATTACGAGCGTTTCGAGTAGGCATCACGCAATCAAACATATCCACGCCTATCGCCACTGATTCTACTAAATCTTGTGGAGTTCCTACGCCCATTAAATATCTCGGCTTATCGCTTGGCATTCGAGGGAGTAAATCTGTCAGAATTTTTTCACGTTTGTGCTTAGGCTCCCCTACGGACAAACCGCCAATAGCATAACCATCAAACCCAATTTCAAGCAATGCTTGTAACGACTCCTGACGTAAATGGGGATACATCCCTCCTTGTACAATGCCAAACAACGCAGCCTCTGCATTACCTCCAGACTGCTTTAGTGCTTCATGTTTTTGCTTGCAACGTTTGGCCCAACGCAAGGATAAACGCATCGATTCTGATGCTTCTTGCTCAGTGGCTGGATAAGCGGTGCAATCGTCAAAGCACATAATAATATCGGAGCCCAGTTCATGCTGAACTTGCATTGACTCTTCTGGGCCAAGAAAGACTTTATCCCCATTCACTGGCGAACTAAAGGTCACCCCTTGTTCTGTAATTTTGCGTAAGTCTCCAAGGCTAAACACTTGAAAGCCGCCCGAATCGGTTAAAATAGGCTTATGCCAATTCATAAAATTATGTAGGGTACCGTGGGCCTTTATCACCTCAGTGCCAGGTCTCAACATTAAATGAAAGGTATTCCCTAAAATAATTTCAGCCCCTAATTCAAGTAATTCCTCTGGCTTGATTCCCTTGACAGTCCCATAAGTCCCTACTGGCATAAAAACAGGCGTGTTAATCACCCCTCGACTAAACTCAAGAGTCCCCCGCCGTGCAATCTGCGTATTTGCAATTAAATTAAATTTCATAAAGGTTCCGTATGATCAAACAAACCCCTACTGGAGTCTGCTAAGTAGTACTCGAAGAATTTAGAGGGGTTCCACTTATATTAATCTATTCAGGTAAAATTAACATCGCATCACCATAACTAAAAAAGCGATACTCCGCTTGTACAGCATGTTGGTAAGCGTGCATAGTGTCATGGAAACCTGCAAAGGCACATACCAACATAATTAATGTCGACTCTGGTAAATGAAAATTAGTTAACAAACCATCAATCACTTTAAACTCATAGCCAGGATAAATAAAAATATTGGTTTCACCATCTCCTGCTATTAAGTCTCCATGCCGCTGCATGATCGATTCAAGCGTACGCACAACAGTAGTTCCCACCGCAATAATACGCCCCCCCTTCTCTTTCGTTTGCTGAATGAGTTTACAAGTTTCATGACTAAGGACATAACGTTCATGATGCATTTTATGCTTATCAATATCCTCTACGCGCATTGGTGCAAAAGTGCCACTGCCAACATGTAATGTCACTGTGGCAAGTTTAATAGCCGATTGTTTTAATGTGTTTAGTAATGCTTCACTAAAATGCAAGCCAGCAGTAGGGGCTGCCACTGCTCCGGGACTATCAGCATACAAGGTTTGATAACGCGCTTGATCAATTGAATCATCAGCCCGCTTGATATAAGGAGGTAACGGCATATGACCCTGCTGCTCAAATAACGTGGCCAGTGATTCGCCTTTAGTTAACTCAAGCTCAAATAGCTCATTCTGTCGTCGAATAAGAGTAAAGGCATAATCGTCACCAATATTAATTAACTGTCCCGGATTAAGTTTCTTACTACTACGTATATGCGCACTGATAATGCGATCATTGAGTATACGCTCTAGAAATACTTCAACTTTACCACCAGTATCTTTATGCCCATATAATCGGGCCGGAATAACTTTAGTGTCGTTAACAACTAACAAGTCACCTTCACGTAGAAAGTGAGGCAATTGTAAAATTTCTGAATCTTGTAAGCCAATATCGCTCATCACCAACATTCTGCTCTGGCCGCGACTGCTTGGCGGATGTTGAGCAATCAGTTCCGGAGGTAAGTCATACTGAAAATCAGATTTATTCATGCAAAGGATTTTTTAGAAAGATATCACGCAAAGAATGGTTACAGTAGAACCCATATCAAAAAATAGAAATTAATTTAGGAACAGCACTACTAAACAAATAATAATACTGTTGTTTACCCTATCACATCACTTTGATATGAATAATTGGTACCGGAGGCCGGACTTGAACCGGCACGCTGTTGCCAGCATTGGATTTTGAATCCAACGTGTCTACCAATTCCACCACTCCGGCATACAACCCTGATTTCTTTAGGCAGAAAAACAAGGTCGGGCAAATATACTAGAGATTTAATGACTTAACAAGTAGATTAAAAGAAGCAACCCCAAATAATCCTATGCCAGTATGATTTTAGCAACTATATAATTGCCAATGACAATAATTGGCAAACAAAACCTTCCGTACTAGAGCCGGTTCACGTCAAAGTGCCTCGGAATAGTGAAAATGATCCTGCCACACCCTATTTTCTGACTCAACACATATTGATAATACAAAATTTAACTTATATTAATCAGTCGGTTATATAAGCCACAGCCTTAATTAAACCTTTCAATAAAACTGACATCCAGCCGTTACAATAGGTAAGCACAGACTTTATAAGGTGACAATTTCACCACACTAAAGATATGCTGCCGGCTGCATATGGATTCTAACGTTAACAAAAGGAAATGAACGTGGCGCAAGGGGAAGAAGTAACTGATAAGGCTTTTATTTTCAGCCTACTAAAACGACTACAAAATGGTCATGCTCTATTGACCGCCACTGTGCGTGGTAACAGCCACCCCTGTAATACGACCATTCTTGAAATTAGTACTCAAACACCCTTTCTGGTTCTTGATGAATTGAATGATCCTCATAGCCACACGCTTTACCAGGATAAAAAAAATATGACTGTCAAAGGCCAACTAGAAGGTCTTACAGTGAGTTTTGAATGCCAACTGTTAAAAACTGACACTGATGAAGAAGTATCAAAATATTATATCGCCTTTCCCGAAAGCGTTGTCTATCACCAAAAACGACAGAGCTACAGAATACATATTAGCCCTGACCTACAATTACCTGTCGAATTACATTATGACAAACAAATAATTCGAGGTGGGCTAATTGTTGATATTTCTCAAACAGGACTTGGAGTGAGTATTGAGGAATTCATAAAATTTGAACCGGGAAAGTATATTGACAGTTGCAATATCATATTACCCAAACATGACACCATTAGATGTAAAGTTATTATTCGTCATTCAGAATATGATGAAACAAATAATATTACGCACTTAGGGGTAGAGATGCTTGACCTTGCTAATCAGGAACGACACGATTATTTACGGGCAGTGGCCCATATACAACGTGAAATGGTCAGACGACATGCGCGCGTACAACATCTTTAGTCATTCCCACTTTCAGAATTCTGAATAATATAACTAGAGGACAGCGAACAACACTAAACACCTAAGCGCTGAACCACTGCCGACTAATTTTCGCGAATACAATCATGTTTCCATGCCAACCAGTCAGATGCATAATCAATATCATTTAACTCAGACAATATTACTGGTTTAATATTCAAGCGCTGACAGTTACGTAGCGTTTGCTGCAATACTCGACTAGTACCCCAGCTGACATTTTGAAATAAGCGAATATCAGCGACCCTTAAACCTATTAAAACATAACCGCCATCTGACGCGGGCCCTATAACAGCATCACATCCAGCTTTTAACTTCTCAAGCGCGTCCATAATATAACGGCTTGTCATTGCTGGACAATCTGTCCCCAAAATTATCACATGGGATCGATACTTCAATACTCTCTTCGCTGCGTGAAACATCCTCTCCCCAAGCCCCCCATTAGATTGCACATTAAACAATAAAGACTGATTGAAATAACGCTTTTTGAGTGACAAAAAAGCTGGGTGAGCAAGTGTTGGAGCGCAACACAGTTCAATATCAGTACCGGCATTAATATCAATATCACACATTATTTTATCAACAGTCAAATTTAATAGTCTCCGGGCAATTCCCGCAGCACCCCTGTGACCATAATGTTGAGCCAATCGTGTTTTACAAGAGCCTGCTACTGGGGCTTTACAAAAAATGACTATTCTCGACGGATTAGTACTGTTACTGTTAGTCGTCATTCATTATTCCGATACCGTTGTGCTAAGATAACAGGGTCCTTTCCCAAGGCATACTCCCAACGCAATCGCCACATCAAAAATACCGTGCGCCACACACCATTTTTTTCCCAGCGTCGGCTTGAAGTGATTAATTTATTCTTTAATCGAACAGGACGACAGATTTTTTTTAACTGCTGACTTAACGCAATATCTTCCATTATAGGGATTTCTTGAAATCTACCAACTTGCTCGAATAAATTCTTATCAACAAACATTGCCTGATCACCAGTCGCGATTGAACTCATTCGAGAACGAAAATTCATCAACCCTTGAATAATTTTTAAACTCATTAAATTCCCGCTCAATTTAATATTAAACCATCCCCACAGGCCAATTCTAGGCTTCATCGCTAACGCATGGCAGACTGATAATTGCATGAGCGCTTTAATGACCTCTGTACTCAAAGTCGAATCGGCATGGACAAACCAAAGTAAATCGCCCGTTGCTAATGTTGCACCAAGATTCATTTGTATGGCCCTGCCTGGTGTCGACTCAAGCAGGGAATCAATTAAGAAGCCTGTATCATCCACATTAGTCACTGCCGTTGCAGACAACTTTTGGTTTGGCTCAACGAGGGCTTTAAGTTGTTGCAGGCTACCATCAGTACTGCCTCCATCAACCACGATGATCTCATGTCCTTGTGAGCGCAAAATTTGCAAAGAGTATAGTAAGGCTAGTAAATTTTTAGTTTCATTTAAGAGGGGAATGATTACAGATATTTTTTTAAATGTTTGCATACTGCTTTAGAAATTTTCATCCGATAAAGTGACAAGGATATCGCTAAGCACCTGTAATTCAGTGGCTACAAGTACCTAGCACTCAGTTTATTCGGTTAGTTCCTAGTAGTGAATTTAGTCCTTCTAATTTAGTTGCCGGTAAAATTAGCCCCTAGATATTTGCCAGTCAAACTTAAAAAAACATACAAAATTTGTTTGCTCTTTTCAGCTTTAGTATTTTCCAAGGTAATAACCCACTCCATTTTTTCTTTGAACTTCTTTTTACTGGTCGCTTTCACTTCGATTTTTAACCAATCTTGTTTCAACTTTTTCTTTGCCACTAACTTTTTAACTACATCAACAGCCACAATTTTCGCCTTTTTTTCATCAATCACCGTTGGCGCAGCATGAGAATGTCCACCAGGACCGTGCGAATGTCCGCCTTCACCATGCTTATGATCGCCCCCTGCGTATAGACTGCTCGACAATGTGACAACCAATATGCCTATTGTTTTGAATGGAATTAAAATATTCATATACTCTCCAGTAATTTATAACGATTCGTGATGAGTTTTTTTATTAACATCAATCTGCTGTTGCTTTTTTTGGTTCATATCAAGATGTTTGTGAAAATGAGCATCTTGATTAAATCCATGTTCGTCTGGATAGCTTAGATGCATATAAGTATGCATTTGCATTAAAAACAACAATCCACCGGCAATAATCAAAAACATTTGTGAGGCCACTAAAAATGAGCGTTCGACAAATAAGCCACGAAAAACCTTTATCACCACTAACATTATTGCTAACGCTGCTATTTGACCTAACTCCACCCCAACATTAAAAGATATAATCTGCAACAAAAGCTGTGATTGATCCAATGGTAAGTCTTGTAGACGAGTCGACAAACCAACACCATGCACCAAACCTATGATAACAACCGTGGCCAGTAAATTAGGTGCTGACATGGCAAAATACTTTTTAAACCCACCAATATTGACAAACGCAATATAACAAACACTTAAAGCAATGGCTGCATCAATCAGTAAGTAGTTTACCTTTAGACCCATATAAGTCGCAGCAATTAAAGTGATAGTATGTCCTATGGTAAATCCAGTCACATACTTGACGACATCCATAAATCGCGAAAGTAAAAACACCACGCCAAATACAAATAATAAGTGATCATAACCTGTCAGCATATGAGTGGCACCTAACCACAAATAAGCCCCCAAACCTCCATTGATAATAGAGTTTTTTTCTGCAGTCGACATACCATGCGCCATCAACTCAGCTGAAACAAACATCGACGCTATCACTATGACGACAAACCATAGATTGAATTTTGTGAACAATGGTAATTTTCTTTTCATATTAACACCTTGTTGTTCTATTTAATTTAAGGAAATGCTAATTAAGTCTAGAAGTCTATTTTACTGCTCTTAAAATTCCGTGATTGCAGTAACCACCTTGTTAATAACGTCAATTTTCACGTCATGATATTTCTCGACAGCAAACTCACTATTCCCAATCAAAAATCCTTAGTCTATTATCTTATTAAGTTCCTTAATTCACTACACACTATTGTCAGGCCTTAGAGTCGGTATAACAGCAAACAATAATATAACTTATGCATCACTTCTATTTGAAAAAAGGGGTTTAAGAAATATAACACAAGCGCCAACAAGGACACCAGATTTAACTGACTTTTTTAAGTCACATGAACAACAATCACCAAAGTGGCGATATTATTTCAATAGTGACTTATGATAACAGCTGAGCAAAAACAAAAACCTAAGCATTGAGTTCAATTGTTCTTTATATTGGCTAATGTTCTCACCAGGCTTTAACCTTTGAGGCTTGAACTTTTGTTGACTGTTAATCATTAACAAACTTTGTAATGAGCGATTAGGTCCATATCGCTCTAGCCAGCACTGATAAAGCTGGATTTCAGGCAGTGCTGAATTGATGCCGTATTTTTCTAGCACTTCGGATAACAGTGACTGGCATTCTGAATGTCGCGTCGCCTGCTTAATTTTACGTCGAATAGGCCACTGGCTACCCCATAAACAAAACAAACCCAGCAAATACTTCGCCACTACCCACACCCCATACAATACAATCAGGATTGCTACCGCATAAAGTAACCAATAAATCCAAGCAGGTGCCGCAAACCATTGGCCTTTTGACAGCGCTTTATTGACCCATTGAGAGCGCTCAGGATCGAAATAGCGTAAAGTTGATTCAAGAGCAGTATAGCGACCAGTCTTTTTGGGAACTAATGCCGCCTCGACCACCATACGAGTCACCAAACCTGAGTGATCAATGTCTGTCTTTATTTTAACTCGTTGGGGATAGTAGCGGGCGTAAGTTCTCGACTTCAGCCACGTCGTTGCAGGGGGCATCCACTCTGCAGGAATACCATAAGCTGTTACTACGAACTTAAATCTGTATAAACTTTGGTGTTGTAACCAATACGCTGGTTTTGATAGAAGTTCTATTTTAATATTTCCAACTAAGGTATCCGGATTTAAATACACAGGCAATGCCTTGACGTTGAATTGGTACTTTGGGAAGGCAATTTTATAACCACCAAAATCCAGCTTTAGCAATGGTATACTCAGTGAACGCTCTCCTGTTTTTAGTGGGATCAATACCCAGCCAAAACGATGATAATAAACTTGCTTGCCATGACGACGCACTCCTGATTGTTGCAAGGGTATTTTGTACGTCAAGGCCCAGGGAACTTTTAGCTCCACATGCTCAATTTCCATAAACGAACGTTCAGTATAAAATTCACATACTAGTAGCACTTGTTGTCGTAACCAGGGTTTATTGTTCGACAAACTACAATATAAATTAGGCGCCGTTACAGCAGCCATTGAATAAACACTCGTCAACATTAATAACAGACTTGTAAACCAGCAAGGACGTTTTCTGCACTGTCGATACTGAGCGCTTGGGCCGATGTTTTTCACAATATTTACCATGGTTGGTGATTGGGAAAGTTAATTCGCTCACCTTGTGGAATAAACAGTTTGTTTTCATAAAAAAATAAACGACGCCATAATATTCTCGAATTCTTTTTGTCTGCTGTTTTTTTAATGATTTCGAAGAAACCAAGATGATTAACTTGATCCAGAGTATTCATGCTGAGTCGATTTTTCCCCAGTTTATTAGTCAAAGAAAGCTGTTTATTCGACGTTCGATTAACACCATTAATTGAATTTTTATTCTCAATATCGTACTCATATCCCTTGAGCGACTTATCTTTCTTTTCTGGATTATTATCAATACTGGTGGACCCTTTATTTAACGTCAAACCAGGCATTGCTCGTCTTGACCGAGGCCCCTTACCCAAGCGACTGGTGATAGCAAGGTCTGCACCGGGGTCATTTTTAACATTTTGGTATAATGCTTTCACCAACGCTAGATTAATCGTTGCTCGCTTCCAAGCAGGCCAGTAAAGCAAAACATCCTGGTAAATACTAATCGCTACTGGATAGTTTTGCATCTTTGTCCAGGCATTCGCCATATTAAACAGTGCTTGTGCTTTTTGTTTTTGGCTAAATCCCCCAATAAAGGCACGCTGATACCAACTCACCGCCTCATTCCATCGTAGTAGTCGATACGCACTATTGCCTGCAGTCATACGCGCATTGAATCTTTCCTGCCCATCTAATGATGAGAGATCGAGAACATTGTAGATTTCAAGTGTCTGACGAAATTGCTGTTTGGAATAGGCTTGCAGCGCATGATCATAAGAAAATTGTTGCGAATGACTACAGCCAATCAAGAGCGAAATAAACAATAAAATACTAAGCTTTGACACACTCACACTAGTATCACCGGAACTGCTAGAATTAGGACCTGTACTTTTTATCGTCGGCATAGCTATACTATTTTTTAATTCCACTTTTTTTCGGAATAAGTTTAAAGGGTTCAATAATAAAATTATAATCAACACTGCGATTAACAGAGGCATAAAGTAGAGTTCGTTCCAGACCACATATTTTTGCTTACCAGCCTCTATTAGATAACTTGCCTGACGTGCAATTCCTTGTTGATAGATCCGCTTTAAGGTTGAACCATCATCACGTAAAGCAGCATAACGTCCTTGCCCTATCCGGGCTAATTGACGCAACCACTGTTCATCAAGTCGTGTCCTGACTAACAAATTATTAAAATGTAACCAATGAGTTTTGCTATCAGGTATTGCGCCACCGGCTACTGTTCCTACACCAATCGTATAAAGCTGAGTACCCTCTCCAGTCATTTTTGCCAGTTGCTGTGTGACTAAGGCCTGTGATTGATCACTGAGTCCACCATCACTGATAAGTAATACTGCTCGCGATCTTTTTGAGATTACAGATAAACGATTGTTACGTAATCGAAATGGGGTCTTAAATGTTTTATCAGCAAGCTTTAAAGCTTCTAACAGGTTACTTCCGTCAACAGGGAGATCGATATGACTTAATCGACTCACGTAAAACCGAGCCACAGATTTATCACGGGTGGGAGGCATCACTAGCAAGCTACGTCCTCCAAAAACAATAAGCCCGATGCGATCGCCTTTCATCATCTCTAATAGACGCAACACTTCGACACGCGCCCTAGATAAGCGATCTGGTACTACATCTACCGCCTTCATGGAACGTGAAATATCTAATAACACCATAATATCGACCGAAGCAATAAGCCTATTCTGACTATCTTGATCTGCTTGTCGAGGTCCTGCTGCTGCTATTGCCAACATCAACCAGAGTAAAAAATGTAAGCTTATACGAATATTAAACATTGTTCGAAGCTGTCGATTGTCTCTATTTTGATTAGAGGCCTGAGAACTCAGTAACAACCAAGGCAATAAATGACCTTGCGCAAACCGCTTTAAGTTTGATAAGCCTCTGCGTGAGAAAAGAAATAAAATTGCTGGCACAAACACTAAACTCAAACACCAAGGGTTCTGCCACTCTATCGTCGAAAAATTCACGTTCGTGAGCCTCGATACAAACCGCGACTCAATAATCGCCCAGACTGCCACATGAACAAAAATAGTATTCCAGCCAATAATGGCCACATAAACAACGAACGATTGATAGTCTGCACTTTAAGATTTTCTTGAGCTGATTCAGACAGTCGAATTGATTTAATTAATGGGTCAACTTTTTCTTCACTCGACGCTCGATAAAACTCACCACCCGTCTGCGTGGCCAAATGAGTCAACAAACTGACATTGACCGGATCAAATACTAAACCCGGCGCCGCATTTTCAGCCTTAATTTTTTTATCAGCACCAATACCCACAGTATAAATTTTTTGGCCAAGTTTTTGATACACTGGCAACAAATGCAACGGATGTAACTCTCCTACAGGACGTGCACCATGACTTAATAGAATAATGACAGGCTTTAATCCTTCACTATTCACCAATTTCTGTTTGCCTAAACGTTTCCCAAGAGCTAACGCAAGCCCTTTCGCCATTTCATTGCTCCGACCGGATAACTCTGTTTTTATTCTTTGAGTTTGTCTTAACAATAGCTCAGTATCATCCGTCAAGGGAACAAATATATGAGCATCATTGGAATAAACAATAATAGAAATCTTGTCACCCTGAAATGCATAAATAAGCTTTCTCATGATGGATCGAACAAAAGTCATACGATCCACAATCTGCCCTCCTAAAGTATAATCTTTTAAAATCATCGCAATTGAAGTATCAACTAACAATACTAAATTTCGTTTATGCGTCTTAATCACGTGCTTCTCGCCAGGCAAATATGGTGCTGCGAGCGCAGTAAAAAAACTTGCCAATACCATCCACAGCAGTAAATTACTCAAAAATTTATAATGGAGACGCTTTGTCTTAGGCGGATTGCCTTGTTTTAGCGTTAGCGCTAACTGCGGAAACCAAATTGACTGTTGACGCTTTAGGGGAGCATCAAGAAAATTTACTCGGGATTGTGTAGAGTGCCGAGTGAGCCACAAAATAAAGATAAACGCCGCAGGAATACACCACAGCCAGCCCTGCTCATAAAATTGGATTTGTTGCCAAACCTTATTCACCGGAAGATCCAATGAGAGAAGAAACATCTGAGTGTTTACCTGTTAATATCAAAGGTCTCAATTTTACTAGAACAACGCTTACATCGGTCTCCAGCGGTGATTCGGAGCCAAAACGATAACCATCAATTTCTTGTTGTAACTTGCTTGGTATTACAAGTACGTCTTGCAAATAGGCACATATTTGTTGCAAGCTAATTCTTGGGTTGCACCCACGATAACAAGCAGCCTCAATTTTTTTTAGTCGTCGCCAGTGACGGCTACTGTGAAGATAATAAAGGCCATATAATCCCCCAAGGCATATGACGCCTGCGACTAAGTATAAGTAAATAGAATATCCATGAGAACTGGTGAAAGGTTCAACAATATCTTGAAATTTATCAAGCTGACTCACAATTAAATCGCTCCCTCACATTCTTATCCCACGGCTCACCCAACTCATTCCAAAAAGATATTTGATAAAAGCACTTGCTCCTCAGACTCACCGAAAAGAAACTCACTCCAAAAGTATATTTGATAAAAGCACTTGCTCTAGAGAAACTCATTCTAGACAAGCTCAGTCCAAAGGGATTGACTTCAGAACAAAATATTCGATAAATACTCACGCCAGTATCGCTTTCAATCTCTGCCATGCCTCTTCTTCCGTCCCTAACTCAAGACATAATGTATTGCGCAAAACTTGTAACACAGAGTGTTTTTTTTGCTCTCCGGTTTGCTGATAGTGTTCACGAAACAATGGATCACCTGTATCAATTGCCACTATTTCACCTGATTGAGATGACACAGTATCAATACTCCCAGCACGTGGTAACATAGTATCTGCCGGATCAGTAATATAAATAGAAATGACTCTATTATTTTCATTCAGCGCGCCCAACATTGCACTGGCTTTTTGATCCATATCAAAGAAATCACTAATAATAATAACTTCGTTCCCCCTAGGATATACATCTAAAGCATAGGACAAAGCCTCTGCCAACGATACACTGTCAGCATCCAGTTCCATACGATTGTCCACTCGAGCAAGCTGTTCAGCTTGAAGTAAAGCAAAGTCACTACCCGAATGAAAATCACTGCCATGAAATATAGTGTCAAGCTGTAAACAAGCAAATGCATTATGTCGTTTTGTAGCGGCGAACATAAATAAAATTGCACTGCTCACTGCTTGACGAACTTTAAGCTGCTGCTGTGTACCAAACCACATGCTCGGTCTACGATCCAGTATAATTAAGGTCTGAGACTGCTTATCCTCTTGAAAGACTCGAGTATGAAGGTTCCCAAGGCGTGCACTTAAACGCCAGTTAATGTGTCGTGGATTATCACCTAATAGGTATTGACGATTTTCGAGAAAATCCATCCCTTCACCACGATGACTTGACTCTTGAGAACCTGCATATAAATGCCGAGTTAACATAGACGTATCATGCTGATGATCAAGCTGCAAAAGTGCGGCAAGCGCTAAAATTTCATTTGCATCAAATAAGGCCTTAGGCTTATGCCTATTAATCAAGTTCGAAAACAATGAAAGCCGCATTGGATTAAACATAATCAGGGAGAAGGAACTTTGTTAAGCAGTTGCTTAATTAAATCGTCTGTTGTGATCTTACTTGCAGCAGCTTCAAAGGATAACAATATTCGATGCCTTAACACATCATTACACAGCTCAAAAATATCATCTGCAGTAACGTAATCGCGCTGCGCAAGAAATGCCTGTGCACGCGCACAACAAAGCAGCGCCTTACTTGCTCGAGGAGACGCACCAGCCCTGATACAGTTTTTCATATCAGGTAAATATTGTTCACTATTGCGGGTTGCAGTGACTAGTGCCACGATATAGCGCTTGATACTATCCTCTACGTGAATTGTTGACAACTGAGCTCGTGTCGCTAGTACTTGTTCTGGTGACAATACATTATCTGCACTATCTATAGGAAAACCTTGGTCACTTCGTTCTAATATTTCTAGCTCTTGCGCTTGATCCGGATAATCAATCGTTACATGCAATTGAAATCGATCCAGCTGCGCTTCAGGCAAGGGATAAGTCCCAGATTGCTCCAACGGATTTTGGGTCGCGATTACCATATAGAGTTCTGGCAGTATGTGAGTCTCATTACCAATAGTAATTTGCCGCTCTTCCATTGCCTCGAGGAGAGCCGACTGTACTTTAGGGGGAGCGCGATTTATTTCATCTGCCAGAATCATTTCATGAAATAATGGGCCACTGAGAAATCGAAATTCACCGGTTTTTTGGTTGTAAATATCGCTTCCAGTCAAGTCTGCTGGCATCAAATCAGGCGTAAATTGAATTCGCTGAAACTCTGAGTGCAAACCATTCGCAAGTGCCTTGACTGCAGTAGTCTTGGCAAGCCCTGGCGGACCTTCGATAAGCAAATGGCCTCCTGTTAACACGGTAATAAGTAACCGATTAATCAAGCGCTCTTGTCCAACAATCGTCTGCTCAATACTTTTTTGCAGTTGGTCAAATAAAGCCGCATTGGCGGCTATTGTTTTTTGCACTGTCATTTCTTAACCTATGGCTATCAACGATTATGTTATTACTCTTATAATTCAATTATATTACGTTCCACTTCGACTGCTATAGGAATATGCACAGTTAAGACTGCCGTCCTTGCCTAGCCAGAAACATCAACACTCACTTCGCTTGACTGCCCATCTCATCAGTGGACTGACCATACATTTGGTAGAGTCGAAACTGTAAAATATTCGTAAATAACAGTATGCTCAAACCCATAAAATACATCATTACTTGAAAATACATAGAAATAGATTTCGGCACTATTGGCTTTGACCCTTCAATTCTAAAACCCATTAAATAAAACATATACACATACATAACACCAATTATCGCCATGACTGGCAAGATAGTAAAGATTAGCTTTGACATAGGAGCGCCTGTTCTTTTAAATGACTCCACTAAAGCATCCACTGGTGTTTTTTTCTCAAACACTAGAATCGGTTGTGCGAAAACAAACTTTAAAATTAACCATAGTCCGGGAATAAGATATAAAAACAATCCCATAAAAATCATTATATACATGCTAAACATTAGCAAAATATAATAAATCCACAGGGGCGAAATTTTTTTCAATATCTCGCGTGTAGTCAATGATTCACCAGCAGACAAGCTAGCGACTAATATTAGCAAGCCCCCCGAGAGAAAGGGCAACACTATCAAATGAAGGATATTGCCTAACTGTACAAAGTTATTAGCGTCCAAAAGTCCTGTGTTATCTGCGAAAATTAGTAATATTTCAAATATTATAGTGATCGAAAACAAAGGAACACTGAACCATAATAGCTGTAAAATATATTTACGCATAAAGCGTATTGAATCGAATATAGGGTTACTCACTTTTTGCCTTTCTATTAAAACTGATTATTGTGTTAACTGACTGTTATTTGTGCACATCCTAAAACATAAAGAGCATTTCGTACTAGCCCTAATAGCAGGAGAACAAGCCTATGAATTTTACCCCAATTACGACGATTTTTATATATTAGCAGGTAACCGGGGTCAGGTCTTGTAATCGCGCTTTTGAGAGAACTAGGGTAACCGGAGTCAGATTTTGTAATCACGCCTTGGTAACTGGAATCAGGTCTTGGAGAATTAGGCTCAGGTCTTGTAATCACGCTTTTGAGAGCACAGGTAACCGGGGTCAGGTCTTGTAATCACGCTTTTGAGAGAATTACACAGGTAACCGGAGTCAGGTCTTGTAATCACGCCTTGGTAACTGGAATCAGGTCTTGGAGAATTAGGCTCAGGTCTTGTAATCACGCTTTTGCATAGAATTTTGACCGAACTTTAGTTCAAACACATTCTTTAAATCTACAAACGTTTTCTTTATAATGAATAATCATTACAAATGACACGCCAATCCCTCATAAGCAGAGCAAGCTGTCTTGATACGCTAAGTTAGTACAACATTGAAAATTTAGTTATGATCATCTAGGACAGCTAACCATAAATAGTAGCAGACGTTATATAGCGGTAGAGTTAATTTGGACATCTACCTAAAGGGGTTATGATACATCTCACAACATGATAGGTGACGCCAGTCTATTTAAATAAGTAAAATTTCATATGAGAATAAAACCCCTCAGATATTTTATACTTAAGTAAGCACAAAAAACTATCTTGATACAAAAATATATACAGATTTCTAAAGCCCTGCAATCTATCAAAACCAAGATATTTTTCGTTAGCAAAATAAAATTGCCAATAAATTTAGATTTTTTAAGACTAATAATACCTAAACTGTCACACAAAATATTCAGATTAATCAACTAAAAATTGTCAACTAACGATATGGCTACG
>UOFL01000236.1_pt1 | contig 17896 bp, 17 predicted proteins | sample 1990081 | NCBI WGS metagenome assembly UOFL01 (sample SAMEA4728526, study PRJEB27164) | hydrothermal vent metagenome | biome: marine basaltic hydrothermal vent biome; feature: marine hydrothermal vent; material: mineral | place: Pacific Ocean | collected 2011-06-14/2011-07-23 | depth 1741 m | reverse complement strand
CTTGATCAGACTTAAACAGACCCCTAGTATCAATGTAGCACATTGATATTGATTTACGGAGGCTCTGATTGAGTCATGAGAGTGATCTTGCTGTTCTTGAGAGTAAGTGACGGTGTTGAAAATTTCGCTGATTGTTTTTCTATTCGCAGCGATTTTCATCTTGTCATTTTTCAGAACAGCATTCTTATCTATCAGGCTTAAATAGCGCCTCATTAATTATGCCCATCAAAAATTTAAATGATAGCCGTTGTGTAAATAGGCTGTCACTCTAGTCAGTGAGGAACTATGAATTTTTAGCTGCTATAGAAATATGGCAGATATGATTGCATGGACTCAAGATATATAGCAACATGTACATTGAATTGGGTCAGTCGGCTAGCCGACAGCGTATTGACCCATTGTGAGTCTTTTTGTGGGATTGGTGTAGTTTAATACAAAATTAATGGATGAGAGGCTTAAATAATGGACGAGTTGTGGTTTGTAAGGCCGTATGATTTTTTGCATGATTTTAATAGTCATGCAGAGCAAGAATTGTACGAAATTGGTTTGACAGTCTCTATCAATAAGGACCAGCTAATATTTAGTGCTGGTTCACCAGGTGAATATGTTTACATTCTTCTTGAGGGAAGGATCAAAATTTATGAGCTTACTTCTGATGGTAAAGAAGTTATTCACTGGTTTTGTTTTCCAGGAGAGTTATTTGGTCTTGCTGAAATTGTGCGCGGAGGGCGTCGTACGGTTGCCGCACAAGCGTGTTCTAAAGTAAAATTATTAAAAATAAAACACAGTGATTTTGTGAATTATATGCAAAAATACCCCGATGTAGCGTTACGTATTATAGGGCTTTTGTCATGTCGATTACGAGAATTAGGCGATGTCATTACTAATTTAGTGGCAGATGATGTGACTGCAAGAGTGATGAAACTATTGACTCGCTTAGGGGCGCGATACGGGAGTGATGAAGGCAAAGAGGTGCGTCTGAATATTTGTCTTACTCATCAAGAGATGGCAGATATGATTGGCACTACACGACAAACGGTCACAACGGTACTCAGTTCATTAAAACGTAAGGATTTATTACGTATTGAAAATAAAATTATCTACATACAAAATAATGACTGGATCAATAGTATTGTTGATGGAAAGATTATACATTAATTAATTTTAAAAAATGAATTCGTTGCAATTTCTAAAATTTGCGATGATCGACAAAATATTTTGATGAGTGGTTTTAATAGGTGATAACATTAGGTTTTATAGAAAAATATTTTTTGCCTCACTCAATTGCTCATTCAAAAATATTCATATTAGCATTACCTTAAGTGTGTCCTTCCAAAAATTTGATTACTGATAATGAGTGATCAAGATCAACCTTCTTAACACTTTATAAAAACATTTATTGTACAACCCCCGTATGTAGACTAACTTAATTAGTACAACCAATAGAGGCTCCTTACTTAATTTATTAGGGGTAATTTATGCTTCTATCCCTCAATTAAATAGTATGTATTTTTAATGAGCTGTTCTTCATGCGACTACAAACTTTTGCATATTAAGTAATGAATGTGCGGTGAAACCATATGTCGACATGGTGCATCATTATAAACACCAACACTAATGTGATGACTTTGTATGTGATTAATGACAGCTGGTTCTCCTTTTGCCACTAAGTGCTCATTCGTAATATAACGTTGACTTCAGTTTTAGTTTTTCAAATTTATCTTTTTTATTTGTTAATTACATTTGGATTATGTCGGTTAGATGACAGTATATATAGGTCGATCAATTCAGGATGGTGACCCATACAAAAATCAGAAGACCCAGGAGGTTTGAACGTGTCATCTGTTGATCGAGTTGGGGGAGACCAACTTTTAATTGAAAATTTAAATTTTTCTTATGGTAATTTAACGATATTTAATAATTTAAATATCGTTGTAGAACCTGGTGAATTTGTATCCATTATTGGCCCGTCAGGTTGTGGTAAAACTACTCTATTAAACTTGCTGTCTGGTTTTTTGAAACCAATAGCAGGTAAAGTCTTGTTGCGTGGTAAAGCGCTTGTACCGGAAGATCCTCATTTTGGTTATGTGTTTCAGCATGCTACTTTATTTCCTTGGTTGAGTACTGTAGAAAATGTCGAGTTTGGAATGAAGATGGAAGGGAAACTTTCAGCTTCAGAACAGCGAAAAAAGTCAAAGCACTATTTGGCCATGGTGGGCCTCAAAGGGTTTGAAGACTATCTTCCAATGAAGCTATCAGGAGGTATGCAGCAGCGTGTGTCGTTAGCTCGTGCGTTAGTAATGGAGCCTCGACTTTTGTTGATGGATGAGCCATTCGGCGCATTAGATGCCATTACTCGTGAACAAATGAATGATGAACTACTGGTTTTGTGGGATAAGTTAGGGCAAACGGTAGTCTTTATTACTCATGATATTGATGAGGCAGTTTATTTGTCAGATCGTGTTTTATTACTGAATCGACCTCCACAAGGTATATTTAAAGATCAGAAGATTGAGCTTCCAAGACCACGGAGTAGTAAGGAGACTCGCACCAGTGATTTATTTTGGGAGTACAAAAAAGAGTTAATGACGGATATCTTAGAAGTCTCAAAAAGTGAAGTGATCGCATAAAGACTATGACGAATTGCATTATACTTATAGAGCTTGATATGGATATAATATAAATGGATTATAATAATTAAGGAGACTAATAATGAAATTGAACGTCAAATATTGGCTACTCGTACTATGTTGTAGTGTAGTATTTTTAGTGGCTTGTTCCTCTGATGATGGGGCTAGCAAATCAAAAGCACAAAAATCTGCGAAAAATGATACTAAGAAAATTCGGATCGGTTGGGTATACGCAATGGCAAATGCTCCTGTGTTAATAGCCAAAGAGAAAGGCTATTTTAAAGCGCAGGGTATTAATATAGAACTACATGCTTATACTAGTGGGCCTCGTATTAAGGCTGGTTTGCAATCAGGAAAGCTTGATATGGCTTATATCGGAGCACCTCCTGTATATCATTGGTACTCTCGTGGTTTGAAAAGTAAGATTATTGCTAAGGTCAACTATGGGCAAGCAGCAGTGATTGTGCGTAAAGATTCAGGAATTACTACACTTGCTGGTTTGCGCGGTAAAAAAATTGCCGGCGTTAAAATAGGCAGTGGTATGGATGTTTTATTGCGTGGTTATGTTTTAAAAGAACATTCAAAATTAAACCCTCGTAAAGATGTTGATATTCGTCCAATGAAACCTGGCGCTATGGGTGCTGCAGTAGAGAATAAATTGGTCTCTGGAGCCTTTATATGGGAACCCTTTACTAGTAAATATTTGATGCGTGGTAACACTAATATTATTCTTGATTTAAATAAAAAGCTTAATAACTATCCATGGTACGTCATTATGGCGATGCCAAAAGCGTTAAAGGAAAAACGTGACTTAGTGCTTAAAGTTCTTATAGCACACAAGCAAGCCGTGGCTTATTTGAATTCATCACCCACAGCGGGAAATGAAATTATCGCCAAAGCATTTAATTTAAAGCCTGTCACTGATGAAAAAGGTGTTAAGCACTCTGTGGATGAAATTTTAGCTTCTGCTCGTAAACGTTTAGGGTGGCAAGCTGAGATCACTGCTAAAGACACAGTGTTTATTCAACGCTTAATGAACTATTCATATGGCTTGCGCTATATGAAAGCCAAAATGTCAGCCAATGATTTGATTGACCTTAGTTTATTAAAAGCGGTTAGTAAGTAACGTAACAAGTCGTGTGTTATCAGCGTCTTGATGCTGACATAAAAGATCGACTAATAAAGATATACTGTAGTGAGTTTTAGACCTGCAGTATATTTTTTTTCCCTAAATTTCGTGTAAATGTAAATTGAGTAAAATAATATGAGTTTAAGTAAACCAAAATTTTCCTGGTCCTGGTTATCAATACCAGTGTTACTATTGTTTTGGGTGATTGTTGTGGCAGTGTTAGACGCAAGGCGTAGTACCCAACTTAATCCAGTCACTAATAAAGTTGAGTATAGCCAGCCGCGAGTATTGGCAAGTCCGTGGGAAGTGGCGTCAGCATTTGTAAAGTGGGTGCAGCCCCAATATGAAACCAAAGAAGTGCTACGTAAAAATTCTGCGGGTGAAGAGGTTACAGTAAAAGTAAAAACAGGTCTTCCCATTCAATATGATCAGAAGCAAGGAGATGCACTTACTCAAAGCTGGTCAACGTTGGGATCGCTAGGTCCACATGTTTGGCAAAGTTTTTTAGAGGTGGCAGTAGGTTTTAGTATTGCTAGTTTAGTCGCTATAATATTAGGTTTTTGGGCAGGATTTAGCCGAGGGTTTCGTGAATTTATAACGCCCCTAAATGGAATATTAATGTCCATTCCAGCAATTGCCTGGGCACCCATGATGCTTAATATATTCTCAAATCCTTTTGTGGCAATAATCGTGGTGGTGTATATCGCTGCGGTAAGTCCTATGATTATTGCTATTATGGAAGGAATTTTGACTATCACAGGGCAAGAGGTACGGGCAGCACGTGCATTAGGTTGTCGACCAAGACAATTATTTATCCATATCTATATACCGGCCAGTTTACCGTTTATTACCGCAGGGATGAGGATTGGTTTTAGTCAAGCTTGGCGCGCATTGGTGGCGGCGGAAATCATTGGTGGATTAGGTCGAGGACTTGGACAAGTGGTAAGTTTTTCTGATCAGATTGGCGATGCTAAATCAATGATGCTCGCGATTGCAATGATTGGTTTTCTTTCTTATTTATTCGAGCGTTTAATTTTCCGTCGAATGGAAAAACGTTATGAAGTATGGCGTTTAAACTAAAAAAATGTTAGCTGTAAGTCCTGATATATCGATGTGACAATGCAGTGAACTCTTTTTACTCATACTATTTTAATGTCTAGGTACTGTTTTTTAACGGAGCCTAGACTTTTTTTTACCCTGTTAGGTTTTTTTTAAGTGTCTAAACTTATACTGAAAAAACAACAAAACAACAAAACAACAAAACAACGAAATAATAAAATTTAAGTTTTTAAGCGATAGAGCATATCGTGAATTTTGTGCCCCAATTTTTGTCCTCGTCGTTCGTATTTACTATTAGGTCGTATAATTACATCTTCTGCCATTAAAGAACTTACTTTATCGTGGGGCTTTACCTGACTATTATCAGTCTTAATATTTGTCTCTGCTACTGCCGCAGATGATTTTATAATGTGAGGTCCTTCTTTTATAATAGTCTCAGCTGCAGACGTTATGTTTGATTCGAAATTAAACTGAGTTTGTCCCTGCATCACATGGCGAATATGTTTGGCATAGTCATTCCAATCAGTGGCAATATAAAAATAGCCTCCAGGCTTTATGAGGCGTGTGACTTTCTGCACAAACTCTGCTTGTACCATTCGTCGCTTGATGTGTTTTCGTTTAGGCCAGGGGTCTGCAAATAACAAATAAATACCATCAAATTGAAAGTCGAATAACTCACTTTCAATAATTTGTACTGCATCATAATTGAGTAAGCGAATATTGCTGAGGTGATTTTGTTGCATGCGATGTAGTAAGGAGCCAACCCCTGGACGATGAACTTCAATGCCAATAAATTGCTTATCAGGATTAAGAAGTGCCATTTCCTCGATAGTCTCACCATTCCCAAAACCGATATCAAGATAACGTTGGCTATTTTGTCTAAAAAAATCATCTTCAGGTAGGACTGGATTAGCACCGTCAAAGTTTAACCCCCACTGTGGCCACAATTCGCTTAAGGCTTTTTCTTGACCAGGGGTTAAGCGACCTTCACGTTTAACGAAGGTGCGAATTTTGCGAAGTATTGGAAATTTGCTCATAATAAATTATTAGTGCATAGCCATTATTAGTGGGACGATATTGCTGACTAACCCATTAAGAAAAAAATGTCCCTTCGATCGGTGAAGAAGCACTCGCAAAACGTTTTTGTGGAATGCGTCCAGCCCGATAAGCTTCACGGCCTGCTTCAATCGCTTTTTTCATCGCAGAGGCCATCAAGACAGGGTTATCTGCACCAGCAATAGCAGTGTTCATTAAAACGCCGTCACAGCCAAGTTCCATCGCAATGGCGGCATCAGAAGCTGTTCCTACACCTGCATCGATTAAAATGGGGACGGATGCATTCTCCTTTATCGTTAGAATGTTAAGTGGGTTTCTGATTCCTAAGCCTGATCCAATCGGCGCCGCTAATGGCATGACTGCGACACAGCCCATATTCTCAAATTCTTTGGCGATAATAGGGTCGTCATTGGTGTAGACCATAATTTGAAAATCTTCTTTTATTAATATTTCACAAGCTTTAAGTGTTTGCATTACGTCAGGAAATAATGTTTTTTCATCCCCTAGTACCTCAAGCTTCACTAAGCTATGACCATCCAATAGTTCGCGTGCCATGCGACAAGTGCGAACCGCTTCTTCAGCACTGTAGCAACCAGCAGTATTAGGTAGTAGGGTATAGTCTTTAGTGGATATGACATCGAGTAAATTCGGTTCATCCGGGTTTTGACCAATATTAGTTCTTCGAATAGCAACGGTAATAATTTCTGCGCCACTGGCTTCAGTGGCCAGTTGAGTTTCTTCAAGGCTTTTATATTTTCCAGAGCCCACTAATAAGCGTGAGTGGTATTTAACTCCTGCAATTTCCAAGTAATCTGGTGTTGTCTGGGAAGGGGTAGTTGAAGACATGTTAACTCTCTTTGCAAGCGGCGGCTCCAAGATATAAAATCAGGAGCATTAATTTAATAGTAGACTAAGGAGAATCTGCTCTAGTGATAGTGGGATTTTAGCGCCGTGAAAGGCCAATGGCTAAGGTGAAAATCTGGCTAATAAGTTTGTTAATAGCCTCAATTGTCATCGACTTTTCTGTACAGCAATCTCACTAAGCAAACTTTATAAGAGGCTCCTCAATGGGGTATCACTAATAATAGTATTGAAACATTAGTTAAATTGAACCGCCACCAATAGCGTGAACGATTTCTATTGTATCATCATCTTTGAGGGTGTGGGCCGAGTGGTTTCCACGGGGAACGATTTCACCATTCACTTCTACCGCTAACCGTTTTCCAGTGAGTTGCATAATTTCCAGGAGACCAGTAATAGTTATTTCGCTGTTCAACTCTCGACACTGACCGTTTACTGTAATGTTCATATCAGTTTGTCTAACGAATAATATTCACCAGTGTTCCCACTGGAATATCTGCAAATAAGCGAATAACATCGTCATTATACATGCGTATGCAGCCGTGCGAGGCTGGGCGACCCAGCTTACCTTCTTCCGGGGTGCCATGAATGTAAATATAACGCTTATAGGAATCGATTCCTTTGCCTTTGTTTTTCCCTTTTTCTAAACCACTAAGCCATAAAATTCGGGTAGTGACATAATCTGCTTTCGCTGACTTGTTATCAGTGATTATTTCTGCGAGAGAGCCAGTATTCACTCTAGCCTTGAATATCGTGCCACGTTTAGCCCCTTGGCCAAAACGGGTCTTTACAATATGGACGCCAAGCGGAGTTTTATTACTACCAGATTGATTGCCAATGCCATATTTTGAACTAGAAATAGTATAGCGTTTTATCAGTTTCCCGCTCTTAAAGTGATACATTTTTTGGGTTTTGATTTGTACAATTAGCGCTGAAGCAGTGACAGGCTGTTGATACAGTTTTAACATTGCTTTTACATGTTGGCTAGGATTTTGCTGAAAATCCGGTAAATCTTGTGCATTGACTTGCGACACAATGAACCACCCAGTTACGACTAAAACACATGATTTTAAAGTAGAAAAAGACATACTCACTATCCAGACAAAATTATTCAGGTCAGCATAATTGCTGGCTTGATGGAATACAAGTTTTAAATAGGAAAGTGCCCATTATTGGTCGTAAATGAGCCGTTTAAGGCGAGTTTTAACACAGAAATTGTGACGCGTCACATATTTTACCAGTCGCTAGGTCTCTATTGACCTTGTTTATTGGCGAGATGTTTTGCCAATAAATCACCCTGCTGGCGTTGTCGGACTGTCATTGGCTTCTTTATGTAAATCCAGTTTTCGCGGGCACGGTTGGCATTTTGAAGTGTCGCCAGTTTTGCCCAGGCGTAAGCGGTAATGACATTTTTTTTAACACCCACTCCGCGATTATACAAGCGAGCACTGTGTAATTGAGCAGTGGCATGGCCCGCACGAGCAGCCTTGATATACCAATACGCTGCTTTGGCATGACTGACTTTTACGCCTTGTCCCATCGTATATAAAGTGCCTAGCCAATACATAGCGGCGGGATGTTTTTGATTGGCTGCTTTGAAAAGCCAGCGTGTTGCCAGTCGGATGTCACGATTCGATTTCCGGCGCTGAGCGATAATCAATCTGGCAAGTATGAATTGTGCTTTGCTACTCCCAAGTGTTGCTGCGCGTTTGAACCAGAATGTTGCTCGACTTGAATTAGCACGAACAGCGATCCCCTGTTGGTGTATCACCCCAAGATTATAACAAGCCTCGGCATTACCGAGTTGTGCAGAGCGAGTAAATAATATTCGAGCTTTATCAAATTTTTGATTGTCCCATGCGATTACCGCTTGATAGAACCAATGATCTGTACTGGCACTAATACAAACACTGGTCCACATATAAAGTACCAATAGGCTGCTATGCAATAGTGTTTTAAAAGTAATTTTAGTGAATGTCATTTAAGAAAGGGATCGAGATACTTAACACGGAGTGTTCGGTATTCACGTTCAGCATGATTCATATCGAAGGGCGTTAAGCTACGTGCAACAATGTCTCGATTACGCAGTGCTTTTCGCATTCCTCTATGTGCTGCAATGGTATACCAGGCATACGCTTTGACCCGATTTTTTTTAACGCCTTTACCAAAAAAATACATCTGGCCAATATTAATCAATGCGGCACTATTGCCTACAGCAGCGGCCTTTATATACCATTGCAATGCTTTTTTGTAATCTTTGTTGACGCCTGATCCATTATAATAAATAAAGGCAATATTAAAGGGTGCGTTATGGTGTTTGAGTTTGTACGCTCTTTTATACCATTTGATCGCGAGCGGGGGATTTGCAGGAACCCCTTTGCCTATCTCAATCATGAAGCCAATATTAAATAAAGCTTTTGCATTGCCTTTTTGCGCTAAAGGAACGAAGTGTTGTAACGCTTTTTTATAATGGCCAAGTTCATAAGCTTCCACAGCTTGTTGGAAGCCAGCAGAAACGTTGAAAGGGATAATCATTATCACGCTTAGCCAGAGTCGCCAAAATAGCCGCAATTTTATAGGTGGATAGTGCATATCAAGTCCAATAATAGTCAAAACGGCGTTGCCGCACAATCTGCTCATTCTTTATATCGCCCTGTATGCGATTATATTGAGAGTTTTTATGGTGAAAGGAAGTGTCAATACAGTAGTGATTTACAAATAATGACTAGAAAACAAGCCAGGCATTACGCTCAAATTTACTAATGATTTGAAATGCAATTTATTAAGAGTAATCGTAATAGACAATGAGTAATGATCATTCGTCCTGTAGGAGGTTTCCTTGCACCTAAGCTTATTCGAATGATCTCTCAATAGACTATGCCTCAGTCGGCGTTAGGTTTGTTTAAGTGCAACTCTTTGTTGATTGCCGTGTGCTACTGACTTTTGGGGTAGGGGTCAATTAATGTGCTGGACCCTTACGTGCAGGCAATAATTTTTCGCGTGCAAGGTAATTATGCAATTCACGTGGACTTAGCTTGCTAAGATCTTTGGCTAACTCGTGAGTCTCGATCCCTTTTAATTTTGTGTCAGCGGCTTCACGCAGATGCCCCATCATACGTTTTTTCGAAATTAACAATATAGGGGATCGATTTGAGCGAATACTCATCCTGGAAATTTCTTTAACAATAGTATGGGCAAATCGTCGGTCAAATTCTGGATGGTGTGTTTCGGGTATATTGTCAAATTCAAGCTCTTGTAGGTTAGCGCGATGGTGAAGTTCACGTGTTTTACGAGCTTGCTCATGATCAGGGTGTAGTAATGTACTGGTCTCAACTAGGTGTGGGCTAGATTGAATTTCGGGGTATTCAGCATCTTGTAGAGTAAAAAATCGTGCTTTCGAACCATTAGTGACTACAACACAGTACTGATTCATATCTGACTCCTCTAGTGTGAAATGGTCAAAGGTGATTATGTAAAGGTTTCAATGTGTAGCATCCGCTCAAGTAATGTTAAGCAAATTTTGATGGCCTAATATCGCGTGACTTTTTAAGTATTAGTCAGTTTATGGAAATTGGCTACCCATTAGGCAATAATAGCGTTGATTAATTTACAATCAGATCTTTGTGTTTGAGCTTGAATAGCGATGGGCTAGACTTAAATTGATTTTTAGGCTTAAATATCAGTGAATTAGCGATTGGTGAGATTGATATCGTGAGTATTATAGTTATTAATGTGCTTTATCTTATATTTCACGAACTACTACTATTTCAAGAACAACTACGGAGGCTTAGTTTTAGGATTAAGTTGAAAAATTAATTTGATCAATTATGATAAAAGACAATAAATTAGGCAGTCAACATATTAGGGCACTGGAAGGTTTTTTGTGGAAGGGGCTTTTTGGATACATTATTATGGTTTATGATGGTAAAATTTTGTAACGTAGCTGATTTTAACATTATTGTTTTTGAGGGCAGAATCGCCAGATGAAATGATTCTAATGAAATAATAATCAGTATCCGAGTAGGACGTTGAGTTCATTATTAAGACCGTTTAGTGTTATCCAGTAAATTTTTAGTAAGAGGCTTGTGTGAGAAAATTTCGTTCTGGTAATAGTTGAGTTTCGTATGATAAGTGATAAGTGATAAGTGTCGTTATAAATAAATAATACGATTGGTCTTCTAGGTTAAAACAAGGGTTCTTAAAATTAACGAAATAAATTATTATGTCTACTGAATTTGATTTAGATACTAAAGTCACTGTTAAAAAATATATCAAGCTCTCCATTAAGGTGATTCTTGGAGTAGTGGCTATTTTAGTGATGCTGGCAATAACACTTTATATAATAGTAGACCCTAACGACTATAAAAAAGAAATTGCGTCGCTGGTGAAAGCTGAAACGGGCTATAGCATCAAAATCAATGGAAATATTGCCTTGTCGGTGTTTCCATGGATTGGTGTTGAAGTCAATGACGTCGAAATTGCGAACCCTCCTGGCTTTAAAGGTAAAAGGCTAGCGCATGTCGCTCGCTTAGATATTAATGCAAAACTATTTCCTCTGTTTGCCTCTCGTTTGGTGACCAATAAAATCACGATTAGAGGTTTGCATTTGAGTTTACAAGTGAACCGTAAAGGTGAATCTAACTGGGAAGGTGCGCAGAATAAATTGACTGGGCCAAAACCGCTGCCTAGGAAAAATGATAAAGTAAATTTTAATATTAATGGTTTAGCCATTACTGAAGCAGATATTAAGTATCAGAACAAAAAATCAGGCGGTCAACATACCATTACTAATCTTAGTTTAGAGACCGGGCGAATTGGGACTGGGGAACTTGAGGCGCTACGGATAAGTTTACAGTATAAATCAGGGGCACGTAAAAAAGCACTCAAAATTAGTTTTAAGAGTAAATTGGCGCTTGATACCAACAGTGATGTACTCTATTTAAGGGATGTTACTTTAAAGTTAGGCAGCACCAGCTTTACTGGTTTTTTAAAGGGCTCGAATATTAGTAGCCAGGCAGAATTTGATGGGCAAATAAAATCTGATGTATTTGATTTACGGGCATTGTTACTAAAGCTCGGAATGCCTATGCCAAAAATGCAAAGCAAGTCAGCATTGCATAAATTTTCGTTTGATTCGTTAGTGCTTTATAAAAACAGAGTCATTAGTTTCGAAAAAATTAAAGCGAGCATGGATCACTCGACTATTCAGGGATCGTTAAACTTACGATTAGGAAAAAAAATACCTGTAGTTACTTTTAAGCTGAATGTTAATCACATTAATTTAGATAATTACATGCTGGCGCCAGTGAAGCTTAAAAGGAAGTCTGCTCCTAAAAAGCGAGTAGTGACTAATGTGAACGCGGCATTAATTCCTACCCGCTTAATTAGAGCATTGAATGGTAATGGTTTTATCCGCATAAAAAAAATGACGGCATTGAACCTTGACTCTGGTCAGGTGCAACTGAGGTTTGTTGCAAGAGGAGGCCGGCTTGAAATTATTTCCGGTGCCGATAATTTTTATGGCGGTCAATACACAGGCCATACTGTCATCAATGCCAATGGTCCCAAGCCTTCATTACATATCCGTGAATCATTGCGTCATGTAAAAGGACGTGCGCTGTATAAGCTCATGAAGCCTTATCTAACGTATGGGGCTTATTTGAATGGCGTGACTGGAAAGGCCTCCGTGACTGCCAATTTTCGTGCGAGTGGTAATAGTATTTTAGCGTTGCAGCGAAGCTTAAAAGGGCAAGTTTGGTTCGATGTCAGTAATGGCCAGTTACAAGGATTTAACGCAGTCAAGTATTTATGCAATGCCTATAACCAAAGAAAAGGGCGTCCTGCAATAGGCGGAAATGATGATAGTACTCGCTTCGAGAAAATTTCAGGAAAATTTTTCGTGTCGAATGGTGCCTTTACCAATAACAACTTTATTATGCAGACCAATCGAAGTTTGTTGCGTATTACTGGTAAAGGAACTGGCAATTTTGTGCGTGATACTCTTGATTATCGTTTTCGCTCTGAGTTACTTTATGGGGCTTGTGATGTCAGTAAGAGCCCCTCAAGTGATCGAAAGTTTGATTTTTTTGTTGCCGCAACAGGCAAGCTAAGTGCGCCCACAATACAACTTGATTTCAATGCGACTCTTAAAGCAGTGTTGGAAAAAAAGATACTCCGAAAGTTAAAAGGGAGTCAATATGATGGACTAAAATCACTGCTTAACGGTCAAAAAAGAAGAAGACATAAAGCCAGTAAAAAGTCACCGGGTAATGGCGCAAGACATAATAAAAATAAAAAAGAGCCTAGTAAAAATGAAACCTTACGCAATTTATTAAATCTGTAGTGTTATTGTTTGACAGTGATTAGTGTGGCTGTTGTTTGCAATATGACACTTTGACTTACTCTTGATCTCACCTAACCGTACTAAAAACCACTAGAAGTACTCAGAGGATTCTTAAAGCAGTGTCTAAATTTAGTCAAAAATTACTTCGATGGTATGATAAGTTCGGGCGCAAAGATTTGCCCTGGCAAAAAACGCAGACACCCTATCGAGTGTGGGTGTCAGAAATTATGTTGCAACAAACACAAGTAGCGACTGTTATTCCTTATTACCAGCGCTTTATGCGTAGTTTCCCTAATTTAAAACGCTTAGCCCTGGCCGATCAAGATGATGTTCTGCATCTGTGGACTGGTCTAGGGTATTATGCGCGTGCACGTAATTTACATAAAACAGCACAAATTATTTATAAGGAACACAAAGGTCGATTTCCTCTTGTAGTGGATCAGTTAGTGGAGTTACCGGGTATTGGCCGTTCAACTGCTGGCGCTATTTTGGCATTATCACAACAGCAACGATTGCCAATCCTTGATGGAAATGTGAAGCGAGTATTTTGTAGAATGTTTGCGCTCGAAGGCTGGCCTGATTCCCCTGCAACTCAAAAACTGTTATGGCCACTAGCAGAAAAATTATTGCCTAAAGAACGTATGCGTGATTACACTCAAGCCATTATGGATTTAGGTGCGATGGTCTGTACCCGATCTACTGTGGCATGTGAAGAGTGTCCAATGATAAAAGACTGCGAGGCCTATAAAACTAAAAGAGTAGCAGAGTTGCCGCATAAAAAAGCGAAAATTAAACAGCCAATAAAATCTACTTGTATGTTGATAATTAAAAATAACGATAATGACATATTACTCGAAAAACGGCCCCCAACAGGTATATGGGGAGGTTTGTGGAGTTTTCCAGAGTGTGAGATTTCTGAGGTCGTGGACTGGTGTCAACAGCAATGGGGGATAGGAATAAGTCATGTCGAAACAATGCCTGTGATTCGTCATACATTTAGCCATTTTCATCTGGATATAACTCCTGTAACAGTAGTGATACAAGAGAAAGATAAGAAAGTACTTTTGAACTACCAATTAAGGGTTATGGAGTCTGACAATCAGCTTTGGTATAACAACAAGCTAGAACAACGACTCGGTTTTGCCGCCCCGGTTAAGAAGCTACTGGAATCTGTGTAGGCTATTGGAATTTTTTAGGGGAGAGAATGATGTCGTTGTGTTATCAGGCCCTTTCACGTGGCCGCAGGCTCTCTAACAATAGGCTAGGCTATATTAAGTCTCAGAATGTTTGTATCCTCAAATTGCTGTTAACGGCTGGTACTAGATAAGCTGGTGTTGCTCGGTGGTAGCGGGGGGCTAGGACTAATCATTGAGTATCAGTTGGTTTTAGTCCTCGTTTTTATGGTGCTTAGTTTATAATTCTTAAGATGACTATTTAATATATTTGGAGTGATTTATGTCTCGAACAGTACAGTGTGTGAAATTAGGAAAAGAAGCAGAAGGGCTTGAAGTTCAGCCTTACCCAGGTGAGTTGGGGACGCGAATATTTGAAAATATTAGTAAAGAGGTATGGACCGCCTGGGTGGAAAAGCAAACTATGTTAATCAATGAAAAAAGATTGAGTACTATTAATCCTGAGCATAGAAAATTGTTATTGGAAGAGATGAAGCAATATCTATTTAATGAGTCAGAATAAAATACTGATATTGCATTAGGGTTGAATGGGATGGAAGGTGAGTAGCAGGCAAGGGTAGAATAAAGGAGTGCTCATCAATAAGTCGCCTATTTAATGATCACTCATCATTGGAAGTGAAATCAGGTGATAAATTTACCCCAATGAGCTTAAAAAATACCCGGATACATAGATTTTATTGAATATTTTCAACAATTTCGAACCTGCCTATTGACTCGAAACCCTACTCCCGGTTTAATAGCGCCTTCGATTCATAAGCAATCGTTAATGACCAATATTTCATCAATAAAACCTCTTTTTATTGTAGTATTGTTTATTGGTAATATTTGGCCAGGTAGCTCAGTCGGTAGAGCAGGGGACTGAAAATCCCCGTGTCGGTAGTTCGATTCTACTCCTGGCCACCATTCTTGTATCAATTGTGAAACTCTTAAGACTGCTATTCTATTTGTTTAGATATAAAGAATCACATCACCGTTCGGCTGCGCTGAAGCGGTAATCAAATAAGAGACACACACTGTCCATGACGTTTCGCGCTGTGGGCTTCTAAAGAATTTCAGAATCAGTTCGTGTGATTTTATCTACTCCTGGCCACCATCGCTTCTTCTTTTTAAAAATTAGTTTATAATTCTCAATAGTTTACGTTAGCCTTACTCATATATTTTAGAATGTAGTATTTCGATCCCCAATATTATTCGACATCAGACATTTAATCGACAATAAACTATAGCTATCTAACTCTTCTGTCTCATTGTTGTTTAACTGCAACCGAAATTCCAGGTAACTCTTAAAATACTTAAAGAGTCCAAATGGGTTTAAATATTTCTTAGCAGAAGCCATATCCTCTTTCATAATAATTGCAGATTCTATAATAGAATATCCGCCATCAGGACTGCCAAAATCAAGTCCATCATTAATTAAATTATTATACTCACAGAGTTCTAATAAAAAAACATCGTCAAAATATTTTTTACATTCAGTATGATAATTTTTTGCCAAGTTTAAATCAAAACAAACCAATTCTGATGTTCCATTATTTAAGTCGATATATTCTTGTTTTGTCTTAAATTCATCATGAAAGCGTTTTTGGGTATAGTCACTGGAATCAAATAATGGCCAAATGTCTCCTCCCAAGCCACTATAAGCATCTAATATATCAAATTCATTTGATATATTGTCTGTAACAGTGCTCCAATTTATTTTAACGATATAATAATTCATTTTTATTCCGTTATTACTGTTGAACCAGGAGGAAAGAGTATACTCTGATGGCATAGGCTTAGTACTTAGTTGATACAGCATCTTAGTAAAGGGTTTATATAATACGTTTTGATAGGGAAATGGAGGACCTAAGGGATAAAACAACCCATGGTTGAAGTGTTAATTAGCATCTTCAAATTCAAATCGAATCATGGCGTTCTCTAGCTTTTAGTCTAAGTTATTGTGTTATTTTTTTCGAGTGGCTCTTCATTTAAAATACTTAGGCATTGAATGTTAATAAAGTGTAAACAAAATGACGCCGAACGTTATTACACATCACTGCCTGTGAAGTTAGATGGGTTTAGTGAAGAGTGGTTGAGTTTTCTGCTTAGGAAGTATTTATTAACGGTGCTTTTTATTAGTTTTATTAGAGTCTACGAAATAGGAGTATGATTGACGGAAAGAAAAAACTCTTTCACTAAGTTCAGTGTTATCACTAATTAATTTTTCTCCCCATTCGCGTAGAAGTTGTGTACTGAGCAGTTTATAGGTACACTCTTCGCTATTGAGTAATTGGCTAGTCATTCCTCTGACTCCAACTGATTCCCATTGCAGTATTTCATGTTGGTTAGATTTGCTATGATATTTTTCAGAAATATTCTCTAAATCATTCGCTAAACTTTTGCCTATCTGTCCTAATTTTTGTCTATCCATGATTCATACCTCAACATAATATTGTATTTAGGCTGGCTTAATTGAGTTTGGTTTATTGTAGTGGGCAATGACTAGAGTTGCAATGATACCGATGACAGAAATGATGGCTAGCATGATAAATACCTGTTGATGTCCTGTAATGCCTGGAGAGGCATCGAGTAAGCGTCCAGAGATGGGAGCAAAGAATATTTCTGATGTAAATCCAATAGCAGATATTAGGCCGACAGCCGTTCCAGTCATTTTTTTATCAATTTTTGTTTCTTCTATCAAAGCAAAATAAACCCCACGAATTCCAAATACAGCGGCTAGAGTGACCAAAATATTGGCGTAGAGCAAGTTGAGTCCGTAGGTGCTTGCCGAAGCAAATCCGAGGATGAAATAACTGATGACAAGAGTGGCAAAGGCAATTGAAATAACTCGGCTGGCACTAAATCGATCCACTATAAATCCAGCCGTCACTGCTGCAATCGGTCTCATATAATAACTGATTGCCGAAAACCTGGCAGTCTCCAGCTCATTGATGCCAGTAATGGCTTGGATATAAAGTCCATAATTATCCAATGCCTTGAAAGCAGCGTAGGCGCAAATAATCACTAAGCCTTGCAGCCATATCAGGGGCATGCTTGCTGCTTGTCTAATGCCTTGTAGTATTGGCATGGGGGCGGTTTTTTGATTTGTCTGTGGAAGAATAAGCCAAACAAATACACCGGCAATAGCAGTCAGTAAGGCATAAAAATAAATCACTCCTTGCAGGGCAGATGCGCGTTGTTCAGTAGTTAAGGAGTCGAGTTTTTCTGGTAATAGTAAAGTGAATATCCAAACGGCTGCAGTTGCTACTATTGCAGCGACTAATCCTCGCCCTCCATCTAATATACCAAACGCGCTACCTGATTTTTGTTCACCTCCCCATTCGCGGGTGGCTTTTATTAAAGCCGCCCAGAACATTAAAATGGTGGTCAGTCCCCAAAAAGCGAAGATCAGGCTTAATCCCCAAAAGCTTGGAATTTGGGCAATCAACACGCCACCAAGCGCCGTCGCTAGTAGTGATGCTGTCATTAATTTTCGGGCAGAAAAATAATCGGCAAGTACTCCTCCTGGGAAATAAGCTAATGTGGCAAAAATGCCATAAACCGCAAAGACATCACCCAGCTGCCCATTAGTCAGATTGAACACTTCGAGAAAAGTGGGACGAAAAAAACGTGTCACATGAAAGGG
>UOFL01000024.1_pt1 | contig 18125 bp, 20 predicted proteins | sample 1990081 | NCBI WGS metagenome assembly UOFL01 (sample SAMEA4728526, study PRJEB27164) | hydrothermal vent metagenome | biome: marine basaltic hydrothermal vent biome; feature: marine hydrothermal vent; material: mineral | place: Pacific Ocean | collected 2011-06-14/2011-07-23 | depth 1741 m | reverse complement strand
TTCATAGTTCAATGCGATATTACCAATAGTTTGATGCGCTGCCCAACAAATTACATCGTCTATATTGTATATTGCATGAGAAACTTCAACCTCTTCTTCGTTGCCAACTTTACGGATAAAGCGCTTCACAGCCATGCCGACATCTTGACTTTGCCATTCACACTCCCACACTTCAACTTGTTTCGTTTCTGTGTTAACTCTCCGAGAATAGAACATACTAAATCCACCTAACAACTGAAGCTGACGTTTTAACTACTTTAGCATACAAATAAAAGTTCAAAATACTGGAATAGCATAATGCCAATACAAGTCAATTTTGCTTCACCTGACTACAATAAAAAAACTATCTACTATAATTTAGAGTTGATATTGTTTGTCAAGCAATGTAAATTTCATCTTATTAGTAAGTGGTATTCTAGTCAATTAACATCAATTCTTGATAAGACTGTCTATACTCTAATTGACACCCCAACCCCTTTGCTTAAACAACAATCAACATTGTATTCTATAGAAGGCGTTTCAAATGGATGAATTGCAGCAAGAACTAGGAAAGCTAAAGAAATTGTATGACAGTCAGTTAATTTCTGAGCAAATTTATTTAGAACAACAACGAGAACTACTGTCAAATACTAGCGAAAAAATTTCATCAAATATCTCAGACAATCTCCCACTTGAAAAGCCCATCAAAAAAAGTACTGGTTTAAAATCAATTCACGACATTCTCAATAAACCGAATTTAACCAACAATACTTTTTTCGGCTTTACAGAAAATGAACTAGCGGAGTTAGTGCTCTCATACTCCATGGGACATCCAAAAACGTTTAAATTACTTAATCGCATTAACCAAGCCATAGCGAAACGGGCGAACAAGTCCAAATTCAGTATCAGTCATACTGTGACTTGTGATTACGAGAATACGGTCATCGCTTTAGCGCTTGCTCTTCACGAGAGTTCCACCAATTTCTTAGCGTTAAATGATACAGAATTGGGATGCACATTCAACACTACTCTTCCGCCCATGGGGATTATGGGATTACAAATCTTAAATGGTCAGGAAAGTAGACTCAACTTTACCGTCGAACCCATTGACAGTAATCACTCAAAAATTACAGCAGAATCCTCAATAGTTTCCTACCGATTTATGAAATCTGATTTCGGTTTAGGCAGAGAAATTTTAGACAGTCTATTTGAAAAAATTTCAACCAGAATCAATACAGCAGCACAAAATACTACTGATAGTCTTGACGAAAAAAATTACTTTAATTTTGAGTATATTGTCAGTCCTCACAAAGCACTCAAAGTTTATTCAAAACTGTATTACTGCTTCGTGTGTTTTGCGATCACCATTTCATTTCTCGTCTTTTCCATTATTGAGGAGAACCCTGACGTCTTACTAATCAGTATATTGTCCGCTGTAGCGGGCTGGTATTTACTCAGTGATATAAAAAAAATAAAGGCTGAAATTGAGGGAAATAATAAACCCAGTAAACAATAGAAAATTCGGCGCAATATTCGTGCACCGAATTGCCATCCATCTTAGTGAGCAGACCTCTAAAACAGACTTAGCCAGGTCCAGACTATTTACCTTAAAATCTGGCTGCATGCTGGACCCGCTACACTAACTTCATATCGGATCATTATATTTTTAATCTGAAAGATTTAAAATATTCTTTTATTCTTTTATCGCTTGCCAAAATTTCAGCTTCGCTACCACTTTGACACGAGTGACAAGCATTTGGCCACTGCACCCACACAAGACCACCCCCATTAGGTGACTTAACAATATATATCATATGATATGCACTGTAACTAGGTGACACCCCTTGATAACTCCTTCGTGCTGCCATAGCCTGTACTAGAACCACTAGCACCGCCTTCTTTCCATCTAATCGCGTCTGAATACGTCGCTGCACTTTAATCTTACCATATACTGACAACTTTTTTACGTATCCCTGCAATAGTACCTTGACCAATTTTTTAAATGGGACAGATGGCTTTGATTTATCCAATTTCTTCCCAATTTCAACTCGATAGAACTCATTAGGATAAATGGAGGTATTAAAACTCACATATGTACCAATGTTTGAATATTTCTCCTTAACCTTCATATATGTGTAGAACTTCGAGCCTTGTTTAAAGGGTGTTTTAATTTCAAATGAACCATCTAACGCATGATAAATATTATTTTTCACCTTCCCCTTCATAAATTTTGGCATAGGGAATAACCCTCCCAATGTTCCTCCGGTAGAACTGCAACCATAAATAAACGGTATTAAAAGAAGAAAAAACAATTTTAGAAATTTCATACAAATCTCCTAGTGATGGACTATTAATGTTTTCTTTATTTTACTTGTTTTCTTTAGTTTTCTATTAACAATTTAAGCACCTATATCAGTGTCCCGACTATATCCCGGTTTGCTGTACTACACTCCGACAAAAATCAGTTCAGTCACAGGTATTGCTCTCCTAGAACTCCATTCTTTTCCTCTTATGTAGAACCCGACAAAAATCTTTAACCTCAATAAAGGAATTTAAATAACTGACCGCTTGATAAGCTACAAACACCTGCACCATGTGCCCCTGACCTATGAAAAAATTCACAATTCATCTGCGAACCATTTGAACCTGTAATATTTGCTACCCCAGGCTACCATTTTTGCTAGTGACTTCTTTGCCTTTTATATCAACCTTTGAGTCTAGACTTCTATAAATAGTACCAAAGGCCTTCGGCATTGTTTTTAATAACAACATGACACCATGCATCTTTTCTCCGTTGGGCAAAGAAAAATATATTGGTGCTTTATTTGGGTTTGATCCAGTGCTAGAACTAAAAGTAACATTGATCACTGAATTCTTTGAATGTTCTTTATTGATAAGATGTAACTCAGCTTTATGCGAAATACTTGAATAAAAGGTTTTATTCACTAACGTGCACCCTGATAATACAGTCATAAAAATTATTATACTAATAGTTTTATGTAACATATAATTTCCTCGCCTATGCAATTTATTAGTTATATTTTTATTTTATTCAACTCATTGGTAAGCATATAACTTTATACTATTGTCTAAATATTCTAATTCATATTTCCCAATATTCTCTAGAGCACGTGATATTTCTTCTAAATTTTGATCATAAATTTTAGTACCGGCTTTTCGATTATCGCGGGAAACATAATATTCATATTTGTCAGGGAACTCGATCCATTCCACTTCTTTGTACACAGTTGGCTCTGCAAAAAATGGTTTAAAGTCTGAGTGACAAAAGGAGTAACAATATGATTTGCTATCGTGAACTAACTTAAAAGTAATAAACACTTCACGATCAAGTGCATCCGTTAATTTATCAATCATTTTTTCCCACTTAGAGTCACTCATAAATGATGCACTGAATTTTTTAAAAATAATTTGTTCAATTTGGGATTTAGAATATTCCATTTTTATTTGTCTCACCGCTGATTTCACATTTGCATAACAGTCTTTACCAAGAGAACGCACTGTCACCTGTATGACAGAGAAACACACCCTAAAAATAAACTTTAGTCTTCTAATTTTTATAAATTTTTTATTTGACTTAGTGTACAACGTCTATGACGAGGTATCTATACTAGTTTTAAAGTGAAAATACAGATTATTAAAAAAACATTGTATTTTAAACAAATAAGCCCCTTGCCGTCCACTGACTGATAAAACTCATCAAGGCGAAAACGTTTATAATTAGTTTGGTTAGATCACTGACAAACTAGAAGGGCCTATTAATAACGTATCAGTACGAGTGCCTGATAACTTTCCAGCTGATATGTACCAAGCTGTGTTTAAAGGCTTAAGAAAAACGATCCGCAAAGCGACACCAGTATCGCAGACCGCGTAATTCTACAAGCGATCTAAAGCTAATATCCTTACTCAAAAAAATGCCTGACGAAATAAAAATTTACATCAGGCAACTTTAGCTCAATTAATCGATACTAGTGAATAGTGCTTAATTAACAGTTGCGCCTACACTTCTTGGCGTTTCAATATAATGTAGTGCAGAAAATGCATTCACTGCTTTGCCAGTGGTAGTGACATTATTAAGATCAGCAACATTCACTCCACTATTTTTAATTGCCTTGACTGTTTGCACTGCTGTGTAGCCCGGATTCCAAGAGCGGACTAGCGCTACTACGCCAGATACATGAGGAGCAGCCATTGAAGTCCCTTGGAAACTGCTATAGGTAGGAGAAATATTAGCAGCACTCGTAGCACTGAAAGTAGTACTGAGAATAAACTTACCGGGTGCTCCAACATCAACACTAGTGCGTCCAAAATTACTCCCTTGAGTTGCATTGAAACTTGCCAATTTAAACTGATGATCCAACGCTGCGACACAAAGAATATTGGCATGAGTAAAGCTACAAGGAAACGTTGGATTAGAGCCACTATCAACATCGACTCCGTCATTTCCTGCCGCTGCCACAACCACTATATCGGCTGCCAGTGCTCTGTCCATTGCTTCTTTAAAGGCAGTATTGCTACCAGCAGTAGATAAGCTCATATTAATGACCTTAGCACCATTGTCAATTGCAAAATCAATCCCTGAAACTAATTCAACAGTTGTTCCACCCGTTGCAGACAATACACGAATAGGAATAATACTGGCATTCCAACATACGCCAGTCACTCCTAGTGAATTATTCCCTAAAGCTGCAATCGTCCCAGTGACATGCGACCCATGCACTTCATTATTTGCTGACACCCCATTAGGATCAATACCTGTCCCTACTGTTGGCGAGGGATTATCATCGTTATCAATAAAATCGGCCATACTAGCAAAGCGTATATTATTAGTGAGGTCTATATGATTGGTATAAATAGCAGTATCAAGAACCGCCACTCTGCTAGTAGTACAACTAGTGATACTATCCCAAGCTGTTTCAGCCTTAATGTCAGAACCTGCTACTCCAACAATACGATTAAAGGTCTGCCCTGTATTATTCAGTCCCCACAAGCTAGAGTATGATGGGTCATCCGGCGTTTTTTGTGGATAAACATAATAATTGTATTCAACACTTGCAATATTTGAGTCTGATTTAAAAGTAGCCATTGCTTGCGCCAACGTTTGTCCAGCTTTCAAATTGACCAGCTTAAACTTTCCATTCTTACCAAATGACCTCTTGGTTCCAGCTGCATATTGCGCTGTTATTTGCTGTCCGGAAGCTTTAGTCACAGTGTTTTTAAAACTCACAATCAACTGACTAACATGATGTATTTTGCGCCCTAAATGATCCTTATTCGCCTTTAAGTCAAATTGACTCGCCTTTACTGGAGGATTTCCGGCAGCGGTAAACACTGAAGGATGTCCTGCAAACAAGTGACTGCTACCACTAAACATTGCCAGCAAACTTATCAACGTTACTCGAGGTATTGACTTACTATAATTATTGTTCAATTTTATCATTGTTAAATTCTCAAGATATTAATGTTCTAAAGGGAATAAGTTAAGGGATCGTCACCGTCACAGTAATTTGTCTTGATGCAGCACTAGTCCCAAGCCTAGAGTAGGCGACTACCCTGATAAAATAAGTCCCCGCTGCTAATGCTCTGACTGTGGAAGGAGACGTAGGCGCAGCTACATTCACTACCTCAACTCCACTATCATTGATATTAAACCCTGACACTTGACTGATATAAATTCTATAACCTCCACCAGCCTCATTCACTCGCTTCTCACTATTTTGTGCCCAAGTAATTGTAACATTACGAGTATTAGCGGGAGCTGGGGGAGGAGGAGTTGGAGCTGGAGGTGCAGTAGGACCTGGAGCTGGAGGTGTAGTGGCTGCTGGTGTATCACTTCCACCACCGCCACATCCTGCCAATAAAATTACAGTGACTATTGCAAAAAAGGAAGCCGAACGCTTTGCTAAGCTAAAACTAAACATGTACTTATAGTCCTCTAAGGTAATATTAGATTGAATAGTAATTAAAATAATCGTTATTTGAATTATGTTATTTGAGTTATATTACTACTGTAATTTTATACAACAGCTATATTTCAATTATTTTAACAACCTGTACTATTTGACTATTAATTTTTTGACTATTAATTTGACTGCTATTATTATTACTCAATTCGCCATTTTACCACTGATTAATTGGCCATTTTACCGCTGATTATTATTAAATGAATATATTATAATAATTTTTACGATATTTTTTGGTACCTTTCAATTTTCTCATGACTTTCAAATAGTGCTGGTATTAAAACACTATATCACTAGTTTTTCTGTGATTTTCCTATCACTTTTAACGGGAACTATTTGTTTTGAACGTAGTCTGCACTACTATATACCTTTAAATATTAAAGGTAATTTTAATGATAACCAGTGATTAAATCGATAACGCCATGCTTAAGAACCACTTTTGAGTGTATTTGTACCCCCGGAATAATATATGAACTTTCAACTCACAAATAACGATCGACAGTACTTAGGATTAAATCTTGTAAAAGAACATTGGGATTTGGTGCAATTAACGCCCGAAATATGGCTCTATTTTGACGAACATACTATTAAAAAGAGACTAAGCTTAAGCGAAAATTGTTACCAAGAAGATGATATGAATGAAATAACTTCTGATAATAGAGCTTTATTGTTACCCAAAACCAAAAGAGGCAAAGCGAAAAAACTTAATTATTCTTCTTTGTCAAAAAGAAATGGAATCGGCGTGTATTTTTCTTTTTGTAGTAACATACTCACTATTGCAAATTATACCACTCAAATAACTTTTTTTAGCACAAAGGTTAAAGGTAATGTCGAAAGCTTACGCCTTTACCTAGATACGTTTATAGCCGAAACCAGTAATAGAGATATGCAAGAATTAAAAATATTTAAAGCCGAAAAACGCAAGCGGGTAAAATATAAGGAAGGTGATTTTTTCAAATTTAAAATCGGTCGAAGAACCTACGGATATGGTAGAATTTTGATGAATGTTACTAAATATAGAAAAACAGACGCTTTCAAGCAACAAAAAAATTACGGGTTGGCTCAATTAATGGGCGTTGTATTGCAAGTTAAAATTTATCATTTCATTACAGACAATCAGATCACACTACAAAGATTAAAGAAATGTAAAGCCATACCGTCTGAATATATTATGGATAATAAATTTTTTTATGGAGAGTACGAAATTATTGGTCACTTGCCATTAGAAAAAGAAGAAATGGACTTTATTATTTCATATGGTAGAAGTATTTCTGGAGGTGATCGCGACACAGTATATTTACAATATGGCTTAGAGTATAAGGAATGCAGTTTTTCGGAGTTTAATGAGTATTTGACCGATGACTTTGCTTATAGAAATGAAGGAACAGGGTTTGGATTGGCAATTGACGACGAAACATTAAAAAAGTGCATCGAATTTGATTCAAACACACCTTATTGGAATGATGATTATTATAGATCGCATGACTTGAGACACCCAGAAAATAAGGCGATTAAGATAGAGATTTTTAAGTATTTTGATATAAGCGAGTAAGTATCCAGAATAAATGTCATACATCATTGTCATTTTAAATATTCATGACTATTCAACATCAATTTTTAATTAAATTTCTCGGTATAAGGCTGTGTAGCGGTAACTGTCAACGCAGTTGTCGCCAGCTTATTTTACGTGAATCATATCCTTACGATTCCTTACAACAACTTGGACAACAGGATCCTGTCCCTTCTTTTTGTGCAACCTCCACAGCGACTTTAGCTTTTGATACATTTAGGTCAACACTTGATACTTGCCAAGGGTTCGTGATGCCCAGAATCTGGGCGTAAAAGTCTTTATCGCTCATTCCTATATGTTAATCTACTGACTCGATTAGGTGAAAAGCCTCTTTTCAATCGACGGTTCTCATCTTCTAACCCTTTAATTTGCTTCATTTATGAATAGATTTTCATGGCCTACCATTACTTTCGAATTAGATAAAATAAGGACAACTTTTTATGATTTATACCAAATTATTTGGACTAATCGTCATAGTAACTTTAAGCGCTTGCACCTTAGACTGGAAGAAGGACATGCCCTCCTACTCTTATTCAGGAATGGTGATCATGAAATCAACCGGACAAGCCGTAGCAAATGTACAAATCAAACTATCTCGTGACGGAATAAGACCTCCTTTTTATTTCGTCATCATGTCAGGCCTAGAGACAATTGCACTAACGTCTACTGATAAAAATGGTAATTTTACCGCCAAAACAAAATCCGGCTATTGCACTTATGCAGTGGCATCAATAGAGGGTTATCGTCATAGATACAAGGTAAGGCTTTCTAGAAAACTGGGCAAAAAAATTATTTTTAAACTACAACCGCATATTTTACCATACAACTTTACTAATACACGATCTCCCAGTCAAAACTTTAGTAGGTACTCTACTAGAATATTCTACAAAATTCGGCAAGGCCTTATAAAAATCATTAACTACCATGACAAACTAAATTCTAAATCGTTTCTTTCTATCAATGAATACTATAAGAAAAAAGTAATAGACGAGGACACTTACTTAATCTTTGCCTCGTATAAAAACTTACTGACAGGAAAAGGAGTGAACCGAAAACACCCCCGCTATCTTGAGGTGACAAACAATCGAAGAATTAATTTTCATTGGAAGCTACATACATTTGGATATGACGACTTGAAAACACCAATATATTTTTATCAACACAAAAATGAGAAGAAAATAATTAATTCTGATATTTTGTACATCAGAGCAGTTAACCCAGCATAGTTCACTCAGCACAGTTCACTATCATGTTTTGACGTTGACTTATAGAGATAAGAATAGGAGCAAGAAAACCGCGAAAGTGAAAATCAGGTCAGTGTTCGAATTAGCCGCAGCCCTTTGAGGTAAAAGACAATGGGGTAATCTCCTTAAGTATAAAAAGAAAAAGAGCGCTAAAGAGATAACGGCGAATAAGGTCAAAGTCGCGAAACATTATATTCGTAATAATGTACCGGATCTAAACGTACTGGACTTAGAAGAAAGACTTGACCAGTGATGCTGCTTTATATTAAATACAAATGGCAACCAAATATAACGTAGAATCGAACTAGAGATTACTACTTTTTACTGTACCGGAAATAACTGACAAATTATTATACTTTAGGTGACAGTGAATGAACGATAACCCAAAAGAGATTAAGAAAACTGGTCTCTGACCGCAACAAGTTTCCAGTACTCAATTCGTCAACCTCTAATAGCCCATGAAAAAAATGTTGAATAAAGGGTACTGCCTCTTTATTTATTGGCACCGGTATTGGCTGACTATCATTGTCGCGTATAATAACTGGTTTTAATCTAAATTAACCTTTGAAAACCAGTGATATTTTAGATAATATCGCATTCGAAACACACGGGGGAAAGCGTGTCACAATTTGTAGCCGGCCAACGCTGGATAAACGATGCAGAAATATTAATGGGGCTGGGCACCGTGCTAGCAGTAGAGCACAGAACTGTCAGCATACTATTTCATATTACAGGTGAAACTCGCACCTATGCAAAAGAGAGTGCGTCATTAACCCGCATTCGCTTTAAAAAAGGCGATGCCATCACCGACAACCAAAAGCGTCCGTTAACAATATTAGAGGTAAAGGAGAAAAATGCGCTGATTGTCTACACCGTCGAAACCGCCGAGGGCAAAGTATTCTTGCTGGAAGAGTGTGATCTGGACACCTCAATTCAATTAAATAAGCCACTGGACAGGCTACTGAGCGGACAAATTGACGATAACAAGTGGTTTCGATTGCGTTACCAGGCATGGCAATACCAACTGAAAAACCACAACAGTGGCGTTAACGGCCTAACCGGTGCGCGCACCAGTTTAATCCCCCACCAATTGTATATCGCCAATGAAGTGGCTAATCGCTATGCACCCAGAGTGTTGCTGGCGGATGAAGTTGGCCTGGGAAAAACCATTGAAGCCTGTTTAATACTGCATCAACAACTCAATACCGGACGTGCTAGTCGTGTACTGATTATTGTGCCAGAGGCTCTAATTCATCAATGGATCGTTGAACTATTGAGGCGTTTCAATCTATATTTTAGTATTTACGATGAAGAGCGCTGTTTGGCTATCAGTCAAAGTACCGATTTTGCCAATCCCTTTGAAGCTGAACAATTAATTATTTGCAGCTTAAACCTATTGACTAAAAACCCGAATCGATTAAACGAAGTGCTAGGCGCACAATGGGACTTATTGATTATTGATGAAGCTCATCATCTAGAGTGGTCGCAAGAATCGGTCAGTGAAGAATATAGGCTGGTTGAACAAATAGCCAAAATAAGCAAAGGTTTATTACTGCTCACAGCCACCCCGGAGCAGTTTGGTAAAGAAAGTCACTTTGCACGCCTGCGCTTACTCGATCCCAATCGCTTCAATGATTATGAGCATTTTCTACAGCAGGAAAATCAGTATCAAATTATTGCCGATTTAATTGAAAAAATTAACTCAGGTGAGACTTTTTCAGATAGCTTGCTTCACCACTTAAGCTCATTAGAAAGTAATATCGATGTTGAGTGTGTACGAGCAGGTAATTTGAGCACCCATGAAAAAACTGAGATCACACATCATCTGCTTGACTGTCATGGTACGGGACGGATATTATTTAGAAATAGTCGCACCACCATTCACGGCTTTCCAAAACGTGAAGTTCTTCCTTATCCGCTGCAATGTCCTGCACAATATACACAAGCTTTTATAGAGAACACACAAGTTGAGACTCAGTTGCAACCCGAACATCTGTATAAGGGGGACACTAAATGGACCCAATTTGATCCACGGGTCAACTGGCTGATCAGTGTTCTAGAGAGCATTGACAATGAAAAAGTATTACTAATCACCCATTACGCTAACACCGCAATCGAGCTTTCTAGCGCGCTAAAATCTCAATACGGCATTGCCTCGTCGGTATTTCATGAAAACTTAAGCATTATCGAACGTGATAAACGTGCCGCCGATTTTTCCGATAATGACACCGGCGTGCAGATTTTACTCTGCTCTGAAATAGGCAGTGAGGGACGTAATTTTCAATTTGCCCATCATTTGGTTTTATTTGATTTACCCTTTAACCCCGACTTACTAGAACAACGCATTGGCCGTCTAGATCGAATTGGTCAAAGTCAGACAATCAATATACACGTCCCTTATTTTGAAGATTCTGCTCAACAACGGCTTTATCATTGGTATCAATATTCACTCAATGCCTTTAACCAGACATGCCCTGCTGGCGCGCAAATATTTAGTCAGAATAAGAGCCAATTGATACAAATTCTCGACCTGAAAACCACCTCAGACGAAGACGCACAACTCTTTATTGAACAATGCAAACTAGAATACAACGAACTGAATCACACCATGCAAGAAGGTCGAGATCGGCTACTCGAATTCAGTTCCTGCCGCACTGACATTGCCAAAAAACTCAAACAGCGAATAGAATTATTTGAGCAACAATCCATGCTAAAACCCTTTATGAGTGATCTGTTTGATTGCTATGGCGTGAGTATTGAAGAACATAAAGCCGGTAGCTACTTACTAAGCCCTGCCGAGCATATGGCTGGGAATTTTCCTGGCTTACATGAAGACGGCATGACGGTTACATTTGATCGAAACATTGCGCTTAGTAATGACGACATGCATTTTTTAAGCTGGGACCATCCTTTAGTGCTTAATGGACTCGATTTGTTATTGAGCAATGAAATGGGCAATACTTCGGTGTGCAGTGTTAAGGCTATAAACCTGGGTCCTGAATTCGAACGTGGACAACTTTTTATACAAACTGTGCATATCCTTAATATTGATATCCCTGCACGATTTAAAAACACCATTAATCAACAACAACTCCAGGCACTGCCAGTGTTAAGCACTTTCACAGAAGATGCTAAAGACATCAGCCAACACTTTAGTGCAACGTCATTCAATCGAGTCGATCGATCGATTGCAAAACAAATTGTACAGCTAAAAGAGAAAGAAATTAAACATGTCGTTTCGATTATCGAAGACAGCATTAAACAAGAATCTGCGAGCGATTTAAAACTGCATTACGCAGCTAATCTTTTAATTTTAGAACATGAAATCAGCCGCTTAAAAGCCCTTAAAAAGGTTAATCCTCAAGTAAGAGATGAAGAAATAGAATTTTTTGAATCCCAACTCAGTGCCTTTGAAATAGCACTGACATATCCGCTTAGCCGACTTGATGCTATTAAATTAATTATTACCCTGTAGACCACTGCTAAAGGCAGGACATCCCCCATTTGTAGTGCTTCAAATATTATTCCCGGTCCACTCTACTGCGCAATGATTTCTGTCTGCCGCGCTTAGTTTTACTGTCCATACGACGTTTTTTTGCAGCGCATGATGGCTTGGTCGGACGTCTTTTCTTTTTAGTCGTCGCTACACTTTTTAGTAATTCCTGTAAACGTGATATCGCGTCTTCCCGATTTTTATCCTGAGTGCGAAAACGTTGTGCTTTGATTACAATAACACCATCACCACTAATCCGTTGATCACTCAATAATAACAACCTTTCTCTGATCATTTCGGGTAAAGATGATGTCTTGATATCAAAACGAAGATGTATGGCACTGGATACCTTATTGACGTTTTGCCCGCCAGCACCTTGCGCTCTGATCGCCTGAAATTCGATCTCCGACTCTGAGATAGAAACTGAATTGGTAATCTTAATATCGGCCATTACTGTAAACTGCCTCGGTTTACCTTTAAGTTCATTATTATCCTATTTCGCCTTTACTTCTCTATGGAATAAACATCATTTAGATATCAAACTATTGTAAGCGTCCGACTATCTGCAGTTCACTGATAGATGTCCAAGGAACTGCAGTTGTCAGGAACGTTGTAATTGCAGCTATAACCCCCCCCCCTAAAACCCCCATTACGCCAGTAATATATATTCCGATACCCTTAAATTTCACCGATAATTGAAGCACCTGCGACAAAGGAACATGCTGCCACCGCACAACCTAATACAAGGTGGACCATTCTCCATCGTGCTGCTACATTGAAATGACCTTTATACGTAGTAAGAGAGTCAGTAATACTTTGATTGCATTGATTAACAAAATTTTTTTCAAATTTCTCGTTCATTATGGCTCCGGAAAATATCTTTTAAACAAAACTTTCCAATTTTTAATAGTTTTTCTCACCTACTTACTCCTACCTAGTCTTTCATCCCTACTTAAAGCAATCTGCTCAAAGGTACTATCTAATTCTGTAAATATATCCCAACGCGCTTTTCCTAATCGGTCGGCAACTCCATCAATCACTCGTTCCTCCAAATCATTCACTCGTTTTCCTTTCCACAGCTTGTCAGACAATGCGACCAATAATTCTTCTAGCAAACATTCCATCTTATTAAATCGAGCATGACTCATACAACATCGTGCTACCTCCGGTTGTACCCCTGCATCCAGCAGCATCTTTTCACCATCTGGCTCATGGTTTGAACCCGGCCCATCTAATTCTGATGGATGCTTTATCTTTCCAGCATCATGAATCGCTGCTCCAAGTTCTACTAATTGCTTATCGAACTCAAGGTTCATGCTCCCCAGCTTATCAATGATGAGAGCTGCCGCTTCACCCACCAACTGAACATGAGTAATCAGCCTTTGAGGAGCACCAAGCTTTTCCATCAGTAGATATGCTTCATTTTTATTTGATATCATTAACTCAGCTCTTTATTGACTATTTAGTACTCAATAACTTTCATATTTTAATTTTTGAGCGTTACAACTAGTACCGATGGTCATTATTTACAAGCTCAAATTAAGTATTTCGTTTGCTAATAGGGCAAACCACGGTTATATTTTATGCTTAGCTGTACTCTCGAGTTCTCGATTAACCTGTATCACGTAATACAGTTTTATTGAATTAAAAAGCTCCAAGAAAAGAACTATATCAGTCAAATCCATTTTAATAAACACGTAACGACACGTACCGTTATTGACTTCATGCCAGCCGCTACTTGAGAAATTTCTACTTATTTCGTTTGTCTTATTGGGGTGTAGTCCCTCAGGATGAAATAGGCTTAACACACGATTTTTGATTAAAACCTCCTTGAATTCTTGATAATACAATCCTTTAACAATACACTCCATAGCTAACAAGAAATTATCGTGTGGATTAGTGTCAAACGAACTATTTTTAGAAAAGCTTGGAACTGCAAATCACCTTTAGGTACCCGATGAAAACTTGCGACACCAAGTTTCTCGAACAGATTCGGTAAACTGTCTAGCTCCGAAATAAGTATCCCGCCTGTATATCTGATCTCAACACGTGTTACTTCATACTTAGGGATCTTCTCAGTACGTTACCTTGCTGTTGCTTGTCCAGGTAGTCAGCCCACCACTGCATCATGTCCTTACGGTCGTCTAAATAAAGTGAGCGATTATAGGGTGCTCGAGATTTATTACGCACACTATGAGCAAGCTGTTTTTCGATCACATCACACCTAAAGTTTGCCTCATTTAAAACGGTCGACGCTGTTGCTCTAAATCCATGTGCAGTAGCATCAAAGCCAAGTCTTTTTCGAATAGCATAGGTTAAGGTATTTTCTGACATTGGTCTTTTTACGTTTTGTGTTCCAGGGAACATGAGTTTGTATTTTCTGGTGAGTTTACTAATTTGCTGTATGACTTCTATTGCTTGATGAGACAATGGGACTATATGCTCTTCTTTCATTTTCATCCGTTCGGCAGGTATACGCCATTCTGCTTTATCGAAGTTAAATTCTGACCATTCAGCACTACGCAGCTCACCGGGCCTTACAAACGTAAGAATAATAAGCTTTAAACCTAACTTAGTTAGTTCGTGGCCTTTATAGCGATCTAGTTTTTCGAGAAAGTCGGGAATTAATTCTGCCGCTAGTGTGGCACGATGTACCACCTTTCGTGTTTTTAACACGCCTTGCAATGCATCAGCGGGGTTGTGCTCTACTCTACCGATACAAATCGCGTATCGAAAAATCGCCACAATACGTTGTTTCACCCGCCTCGCGACGTCCAATACTCCGCGACTTTCTACTTTGCGAAGCAGCATGAGTATGTCTTGCGCTTTAACATTCTGCATAGGCATATCACCAATAGCTTTAAACACATCCGCCTTGAGTGATTTTAATACCTTGTCAGCATGGCCCGCTGACCAGTCGCCTGACTGCTTGTGATGCCCAAACTTTCATGTACTCACTCAACCTAGAGGAATAAGAATAGATCTAAGACGGTAAAAGAAACACAGTAGTAATAATTCGAGCAGGAATAATCAAAGTGCGGAGATTTAAAATAAAATGGTGCCCTAATCGGGAATCGAACCCACACCGACCAGTGTGCAATCTCATATCATTCAATTAGTTCTAATGACACACCGAAAAAAAGCGTTAATCAACCTTGAATTCTATTTGAAGCAGTAATGGCAGAATATAACTTTGAAAATATTATTCTTAGCGAAGCTAAGATCAATTTCATTACCCATTACTCTGCAATGCCTTTACTTTAGTTAATATTTCTTCAAATAACTCATATTCAGGCCCTTTTATTGTATCCCAATTAATTCCACTATTCTGAAACTCTGGGTCTGAGCCAATTTCCATATAAGTATTATAATTGCTAAGCTTAAATAGTGCTTTATCAGTTTTTTCAAGCAAAATGAGATTATTTTCTATATCTAAGTTATGTAACATTGCAGGAAGCTCATGAGCTAAATCATTTCGATGCTTCCTTAACGCTTGAATTGTTAATAAATCTTCAGAGTCAATAGCCTCCATAAAATCCCTCAAATATAGAAGGCATGCTTCAAATTGATTTTTATGTCGAAATAAAACATCCTCCTCTAACGATGTGAACGGCGCTCCATCGCCAAAAGTTGTATAGGCGTAAAATCCTTTTATGGGATTAACTATAAGACTTTTTACTAATTCAAATGCTACTAAAATGAACCCAGCGTATGTAAGCGCACGTGTTAGTTCATCTTCTGTAAGATTTACTATTTTAGTCATTTATATTTTATTTATAAACCAGAGTTTAATCGTTATAGTTCTAAGTCGTCATTTGCTTGTTCTGGAGTTTGTAGATTTTCTTTTTGCTCTCCGACTTGGCTAAGTAAATCTTTATAAGATGGATTCAGATTATCTATTTCAAAGTGAAATCCTATATCTTCTGATTGATGTGGGATACCGAGAATTTCAATTCCTACATTTGTCTCACGAAAAAATATTGTATGGCTTCCCTCAAAGTAACTTAAATACCCTTCTGATACTTCATCTCTTTTTTTCCCTAAATTGGAATTTTCTGCCAGCCATTCAAAGCGCTTAAATAGTTCATTTGTGTAGTCAGTTGCTTGCTGTTCACCCCATTTATTTATAGTATAGTCAAAAATACTTTCAAGATCATTTTCAGCTAATAGAGTAAGGTCATACTTATTTGTTTTTTCCATTAAATCTATCTTTTCCTTCGCTTATTATCTCGTCCTTTGTTTTTGTACTGAACTCACCTCTATCTGCTTGAGCCTCTCCAATTGCCAGTTTCGCCCGTAAACGTTCAAGCTTAATTTTTTCGTATTCAGTTGCGGACATTATGACTGCAACAGCTCTACCTCGACGCTCTATAGTCACTGGTTCACGTTGTGCGGTGTCCATTAGCTCACCGAAGTTATTTTTTGCTTCTTTTGCTGCTATAGATCTCATACTAAAATATCCCTTAAAACAATCAATTACACTCTATAGTAGCCATCTTGGCTACTTTGTCAACTGGAAAATTCCATTTGTTCTAAATTTTCCTTTTTTAGATAGATATCCCTTCAAATCACAACCATTTCATCCCTCACCCACATCTCCTTTTTACAGAGTATTGAGTGAAATAATATGGAACCAGTGTTCATTGATTTTCACATCCATACTTCAGATAATCCTGAAAGCTTAAATAGTTCTTATGACCTAGACACATTGAAATCTAACATAGAGAAAATCGCAGATGGATCAAACTACCTGATTTCATTAACTGACCACAATGTTATAAACAAACCTGTATATCTAAATGCTATTCAAAAATTTGAGCATATTCTTTTGGGAGTTGAATTGCATGTCAGAAATTACGACGAAGCAAAACCTTATCATTGTCATATTTTATTTAATTTGGAAGAAATAGACGAAACAATAATTGACGACATTAATCTAATTCTGGATGAGCTTTATCCCAAGAAGGTAGTTGCTAGCACAGATATCAGCATACCAAAATTAGAAAAAATCATGAATTGCTTCGATAATTACGAATTCGTTCTTCTACCCCACGGTGGGCAAAACCATTCGACTTTTGATACTTCTATTCCTGAAGGAGTCCAGTTTGATAAAACATTGGAGAGAAGTATTTATTACAACCATTTCGATGGGTTTACCGCCCGAAGTAATAATAGCTTAGATAAGACACACGAATATTTTGATCGATTAGGTATAAGAGAATTTGTTAATCTTGTGACCGCTACTGATAATTATACACCTGAAGATTATCCCGACTGTAAGGGTGGAAAAAATGCATCTGATTTTATACCGACATGGATGCTAGCCAGTCCGACCTTTAACGGACTTCGACTATCTCTTTCTGAATCATCTCGACTAATATACGGTGAAAAGCCTGATTCGTGGGCAGAGTGTATTCAACATGTATTACTTAAGAACGAGAACATTGATATTGATGTAGACCTGACACCGGGTCTAAATGTCGTTATAGGAGGTTCTTCAAGTGACAAATCGCTATTTGTAGATTCTCTTTAAAAGAAGGTAAAGATTTTGATAATTTGAGTGCTGGATGGAAAACCTCGGTAATTCTTGATTTGATACTTGGTTGGGGCAGTGACAATGCACCCCTCATAATAGATCAACCAGAAGATAAACTAGCCACTGGCTATATTAATGCAGGTTTATTAGAAGCAATTAAGAAATGTAAAACTAAAAAGCAAATTATTTTGGTTTCTCATAATGCCACAATACCTATGTTAGGAGATGCTCAGAATATTGTTATGTGCCGAAATGATGATAAAATAATAAATATTAAGTCAAACCCTCTTGAAGGGTCAATTGAAGGAGTAAACGTTGTTGA
>UOFL01000182.1_pt1 | contig 18474 bp, 16 predicted proteins | sample 1990081 | NCBI WGS metagenome assembly UOFL01 (sample SAMEA4728526, study PRJEB27164) | hydrothermal vent metagenome | biome: marine basaltic hydrothermal vent biome; feature: marine hydrothermal vent; material: mineral | place: Pacific Ocean | collected 2011-06-14/2011-07-23 | depth 1741 m | reverse complement strand
AACCAAAACCAAAACCAAAACCAAAACCAGCATTGTGCTTAGCTGCCACTGCTCTCATTCTTCAAATACTATTTAGGATTTATTAAAGAGCTAACCACCATTGATTAAGAGTCATGCTAAATTAATCGACCTCATTTTGAACCCTACTTGAACTTTTCACGACTTCTAAAACCAGAGGACTGCGTTAATCTCGCGAATAGCTCAATATCATACGCTACACCTTGCCCTCTGAGTCTATTAAAAGGAAAGGGTAAACAACCAAAGTAAGCAGAAGCCTTTAAACACCTTCCGCTGAAAAAATATTGAGGTTCAGCCACAGTTCATTTTAATTTCAGGTTTGATTCAGGGTGAGAGGCGTAGATTAGGAGTCAAGCTACAAAGTAAACGACTAAACAACATGAGGACGATGTGATGACTGCACTATTAAAAATGAATAATGATTACGGACTTGTTACCACAAAAGAATATACTGCCACATCCAAACGTAATGTATTTTCAAGCTGTGAGAGACAACGCCTGGTATTTCAACCTGCTTTTTACGATATGCAAACAGGTAAGATTCATATCGCCCGTTTTGCTAATGGCCAACAAGCACCACTCCATATATTAGATGGGATGCCTAAAGAAGTGGCTGAAAGATCAGACCTTAACTTGGTATCAGGATTTATATACAATGGGATCTTTATGACTCGTCAACAAGCTGCTGGCAAACGTGACGAACGTGACGAACGTGACGAACTTTAACAAGTGCTCTTACATTTCATCAACGAGTATTGTCATCTCTATTATTCGTTCCTGTGATGGTAGGGCTCCTCACGCCGCATAGAGAGAAGTGATTTAAATCTTCACAAATCATATTGTTACCAAACTTACCTACGACTACCAGTAGGCCCATCTAGTAATATGCATGTCGCTATTGTTCAAACACTTGATTCCTGATAACACTCCCTGAACTTTATCTTTCGATAAAGTACTGTCAGCACAGGCTGCATTTGCTTTTTTAATAACTCCCAATATAATACTATTAGAAGAAACGCAAAGTTTTCATTTATATCCAGTTTTCAGTGACTTAATTTTTGAGCACCTAAAAAAATTACTATTTATTGACTTGCAACGTGTGCACTATAAATTATTTATATATTATAAAATATTAGTCTAATAGAATGATCATTTGACGATATTAACAACAATAAAGCCTGACTTTAACTATTAAACACCATTAACATTTTAATGACACTGAGTGGATTAAATTGCTATTCAGAAATAGTTCATCACGATTAGCCATATTAGAACAGAACCAGCAAGATTTTCGATATAATCGTTACCTTTTAGGGTTAGGGCTAGCAAAAGCACGACTTGATTAACGCTGCCTGAAATATTTTGAACCTGACTCGAACTCTTTACGACTACTAAAAGATATTCTTTAAATATTTAAGGAGTGTCACTTAATAAAACGTTAACGACTTTCAGGGAGACTTTTTGTGACCTACAATAATCAGAAACTAAAAGCACTATGTTATACCATTGTCTGCATAATCATCACTCCAATAACTTTACATGCAGCAGACTGGAAACCCAATCTGGTCAAATCTCAAAAAAATTATCGCAATGCACAAGAAAACATAAAAATTAATATTCCTGCTTCCGTCAGCGCCGCAGTCATTAGTACACTAAAAATTGAAATTGATAACATTGACGTTACCGCTCAAGTAAAAGTAAACGGCAATACAATAAGTTATAAACCACTCCAACCCTTAAGTAAGGGGTTTCATAACATAAGGCTTGTTGAGTTTGCAACAGATGGAAATATTCTTGAACGAGGTCAATGGAAAGTGGAAGTGCGAAAATCAAAGCTATTTCGCGATTCCAGCTATATATTAAATACTGATTTGAGTCTCTCAAGAAATATAGCCAAAAAAAATATAACGCTTGAGGGAAGTAAAATACAGGGTCAAGGCACTATTGCTTGGGCCAGCACCGCGGCTAATAAAAAATGGCGGTACAGCTCATCGTTTAACGCTATTTACAATACTCAGAGTAGCCAAACTACTTTTGGCAAAAGTTTTGATCTTGCTGATTATTTATTTACAGGCGATGCGAGTAGAACAGGGTTTAAAATTGGTCATCATAATATCAATGTTGGCAATATGTTAATGGATGGATTCAACAGCCGTGGCATTTCGGTACGTCATCAATCTACTTCAGGACGCTCTGTCTTTGGTGGGTTTAGCATGCGCAGCCAAGTGAGCAGTGGATTTCGCAATGGTTTAGGCGTGACGCAAGGTCAAAACCGTACGAGTGGCGTCTATGGCCAGTTTTTTCCCAATAAAACAAATCCTGAACGTTTGAATATCAATCTCACTTATATTGATGGAAAATGTCAAGGGACAGGGGAAGCTGTTGTCGGGGGCGACTGTGAATCCACTCTGGTGAAACAGGGAGATGGGTATAGTATCAGTGCTGACTCTACCAGTAAAAATACACGCTGGCGAGTGCGTGGAGAATATGCTGCCACTCGTTTTGATGTGGATGGTATTAATGTTGGGTTTGCAGCAGAAGACGATAATGCTTGGTCACTATTAGCCGTTTATACTGCCAAAGAAAAATCGGTTGGGAACAATACTTTAAACTGGAATATAGCATTAGAACGTAGACGTGTAGGGCGTTACTTTATCAGCCTCACCAATAGTGCTTTACCACGCGATAAACTAGTCACTACCGCTACCCACACACTCACCTATAAAGGAATTAACCTCACCACTAAATTTGGTACAGAGACTGATAATGTCGATGATGACCCTCTATTACCTCGCATTAAAACTAATATCTACAACATGACCTTAAACTGGACACCTCAATCGAGCATGCAAGATCCAGAATTTACCGACATCAATAGTGGCACACAAACAAACAACCCGGAAAAGAAGAAAAAGAAAAAGAAAAAGAAAAAGAAAAAATTTACACTATTTGCACAGCCAACATACACCTTAAGTTACTCTAATACTGCACGCGAAACCAAAATATTCCCAATCGCATTTTTAGGAATACGACCTGATGATGTGACAGACATTATATTATTCGATGTTAATTTCACTCCTGGAAAATGGAACTGGGGATTTAATCATACCTATACGTTAGCGAATGATGACTCGAATGATATTGTCATCAATCGTAATAATCAATCCAGTAACTCAAGCAGCTTAACTATTACTTATCCGGTCACAGACACCTTTGCGATTGGCCCCAACATTCAATACAGCACCATTGATAATCGTGCCACTAATGTTGATGAAACCAATACCACTATTGGCGTCACGACTACTTATGTATGGAAAACCAAATTAACAGGCATATTAACTTATAATTATATTAGCAACGATACCACTGATAACTCAAACAATAGTAACGCGCATACTACAGACCTCAATATCGATTATATGATACGTCAAGCAAACAATAATCGACCAGGCATTAGCTGGTTTGTCAAAGGTAACTGGAACACTCTCAATAGCGCAGAAAATAACTATCAGATTCACACTGGCATTAAAATTGGCTGGCTGATCGCCAAATAACGAGGCATAGATAAATGAAATATATTAACAATATCAAGATTCGCATCTTGTTAGTAGGCTGCCTGATCGCTGTCAGTGGAACCGTACATGCAGTGGTCACTGTCGTCACAGGCAATACCAGCAATCGCAATATCGCTGTAGGGCAAACCTCCAGTAAGACGATAACCTGGACTGTTACCATGGGTACAGCGACACCAGGCCCCTTTATTACCTCCGCAGGCGTAGCCTTTTATGCCAATACGCCCAGCGGGGCTCTCTTAGGGACTTCTCTAAAAATACTGACACGCACCGTACCAGGCCCGGGTACCTATGTATTAATCGACAATATCACCATTCCCAGCAGTATTGTGTATAGTGCTAGTAAACAAGGGGTATCCCGCATAGCCGTGGTGCGTAATTTTACTGATAACGTCGGCTCTGCGAATGGTTTCGCCAACCTTGACATCACGGGCTCTGGAGCATCAGGCTTCACTATTAATGCTGTCTCAGTAAGATTTGATAACAATCAGCCCCAACGGGTAATTAAACGCTTGCAACAACACAAAGCATATATAAAACTCACTTATTCAGGGTCAGGGCTTTTGCGCGGACTATGGGAAATTGCCACTCCCTCATCCACTATTGGCCAAGCCGTTTATCGTCCTTTACGTGTAGTGAGAAAACATCTGCCTGGAACAGGCATCTATAAATTATACAGCCCACGTTTACCCACTCAAACTCAGGGGGTCTATTTAGTTCGCTTCAGAATCACTGCTCCTGCCGTGAGTTTTAGCGACCCTTTAATTCGTTATTTTGTTTATAGTGGTAAAAAACCACGGCTCTCACCCGTCTCTGTTTTTTTGCATCAACCAGGACCCTCCACCGCCCTTAACAATAAGACAGTCTTTCGCTGGAACAAAATATCCCAAGCCAGCGCCTTACGTTTGGAATTTTATGCCGTTAAAAAGAATAGCTCTCTGAACCTAGGCTTACCTAGTTTGGGGCAAAGTGATGACCAAACATCACAAATAAAGGGGCCATTAGTCGCAGGAAAATTGCTTAAGGGGTCTACTCAGAAAACCAATATTTCCACATTAACCTTGGCACGACTTAAACCAGGTCATTGGTATTTATGGCGTTTGGTAGTATTTAATAAAGAAGGTAATATTATTGGCGTCAGTAAGCCACGTAAAGTCTATTCGCCGGCCAAGTAATGTGTAAGGTTTTTATTTGAACCGTTTGTCAAAACTGTACGACAAATCAGGAAATACTTAAAATACAATGAGGCCGCAGATGTTTACAAACACTATGAACAAAAAACCTATCATTACTCTATTTATCTGTATAACGATGAGCTTGGTGTCTACCACCTATGCTCAAGTGGTCAATGTTACCGGATCCCCTCACTTTAACCTATCGCTCGCGCAAAGCAGTAACGTCAAACTGGCTTGGGCAGTCACTGTTAACAATGGTGTAACCAGTTCATTTAGCTCCACTAAAATCTTAGTACGCGCTGGCACTGACGCTGGCCCAGTGATATTCACTATTAATAAAACCATTAGGATTAATACCACGGCAGGCATGCGAACCCATAATACCTCTGAAACCGTTCTGCTTCCTGCACACGTGACTTATAAGATTCGTAAAATGAATCACAGCCGAGTATATTTCACACGATCTTTTACTGATCAAGACAATAAAAGAACAGGTTTTACTGTAGCGACATTAACCGGAAACGTTGCAGCAAAATTCTCTATTTCATCGCTAAAACTTCGCATTAGAGATCGCAGCAGTGGTCAAAATCCTAACGCCAAAGCCCCTATTGTGGCACTAGCAAGCGTTCGATATAACGGTTCGGGAATAGTTCGTGGTGTGTGGGAAGTAGCGACTATTGGTATTTCAACTAAAGGACATAAGAAAACATCGTTATTTAGACCTCTGACTAGAGTCACCCAACATGTATTAGGCGGCCATACAGATTTGTTTAGTCCCTCTTTACCTGCTATCAAAGGTAATCAATATATCATACGTTTGCGAATTTTAAGTCCAGTCATCAGCAAAAATAATATTCCAACGCTAATCTATAGTCCAAACATCATCAGACCAGAAAGAAGCATCCATTAAGCTCTATGGTTTTAAAAATTATTTTTCACTACGAGTAATATCATCCAGCAAAATTGTCCTTTTATTGACGAATTCATAATTTTCACAACACCCTTATAATAAATAGCGCTTTACCATTAGTCTTTCAAGCGCAATAATAGTTTATATTAAATTAGTTGGGAAAATAGTAATGACAGATACTGATCATGACTTGCTGCTAAAAATTGCAGCTGGGGATGAATTAGCGATGGAAGATTTTTACAACCAATACCATATGGTTGTGTACCGTTTTTCACTAAAACGAATGAGTGAGCCTAGCGATGCAGCTGAAGTGCTTAATCAAGTCATGCTTGAGGTATGGCACACAGCCCATCGTTTTGAAGGACGATCCAAGGTTCAAACCTGGTTATTAGGCATTACCAACCACAAAGTCATTGATTCCCTTAGAAAAATAAACCGGCATGAAGGAGATAAAATCCCCGAAAACCTTACCGGCGATAATGACAAAACCCCCTTTGATCTCGTTTCTTTATCTGAGCATTCAGAATTTATCAAACGCTGTTTGGCGAAATTAAGTGATCACCACAAGCAAGTGGTCCATCTTGCTTTTTTTGAAGGACTTGCTTATCGTGAAATATCGAAAATTGTGGACTGTCCTGAAGGAACAGTCAAAACTCGCATGTTTCATGCAAAAGAAGCTCTTAAAAAATGTTTACGATTACTTATTTCCTAATTTTCTTGGATAAACAGCATTAAAAAGTGAACTGTTCAGCTCTCGTTCACGACTAACCCATTACATACGGCAAATACAGGACTAAGGCAGTGACAACAAAAACTCAACACCCCGATGAATTGCTTGCCTGGTACGTAAACGGCACGCTTAGCAAGAGCGAACTACAACAAGTTGAATCTCATCTTCACACTTGTACCCAATGCCAGAGTGAAGTGAAACTCCTGCAAACATTGCATCAACATGTTCGCAATGAAAAGGTTGCCGGGCCCGGCGAGATTGCACGCAAACGCTTAATGAAGACCATCAAGAAAAATAACCCCACTGGGCGCAAATGGTGGGAACAATGGGCAGCAGCTGCAGCAGTCATCATAATTGCGGTGCAGTCTATCGTCATTATTGACAACCCTGGTACGGGCCCGACTAAACATCCGGGTACTAATACGGGAGAAATGCCAGCATTGAGTATGGTTATTTCTGATATAAAAATTCGCTTTAATAAATCGGCTCGTATCACAGAAATTAATAAGCTATTACTTTCTGTGGATACCAGTATTAGCGCGGGACCTGATGAAAACAACTTTTACTATCTTGATGTGCGTCGTTTTACGGCTAAAGATCACCCCCAAAAAATTCAGGCAGTAATTAAACAACTCAGCAAACATAAAAAATTACAGAACTATGTCGATACTGATAAATAAAAGAGGCGAGCGGATGAAACCAACATTGAAATTAAATAAACCACTCAGCCATTTATTGGCCATCATTTTGGTGCTCTTTAGTGTCCAACTTGCGGCAGCGCCTTATATTACTAAAATAAAAACCCCTTCCTGTGTAACGCCAGGTAAATCATCTATTGGTATCACAGGAAGAAATTTCGGGACTGCTTTCAAAAAAAAAGTCGTTGTCTATTCAGGAAGAACTCTTATTGGGATGGAAGTCACCCGCTGGTCTAACCGCTTGATAACTGCTTTTGTACCACAAAATAATCTATTTAAGCCTGGCAAAGTATTTTATTTACGTATTCAATACAAAACCAATACCGGTCAAATGCGTAACAGTAACGGACGCCGGGCATTTTCTATATGTCCACAACTCATTATAAACTCGACTAATAGAAGAACTACAATTCCCTTACGTACTCGCAAAGGAAGCAGTGGAAAGACACCATCGCCTACTGGAGATAGTGGTGAAACAGATTCTACTGAGTACACTGATATTGACACCCAAAACACTGACCCTAATAATCCAGACGCCATTATCAACTCCACAGGCAGTGGTATCAACAGTGCGACTGTTCGACAAAGAACGGCTCCACCCCCAACGACTCAAAAAGTAAAGCGTCAACAGAAATATATTCCGCGCCAAGTGATGTTAACCAGTAAAAATATGCAACAGGCTAATAAACTCTACAGTGTGGTATTACAACAAGGATATAAAGTCATTAGCCGTCGTCATTATAAGGGCTTAGGACTAGTCTTGACCATCCTCAGAACACCAGATGGTGTCTCTGCTGATCAAGCAATCACATCACTACGAGCACAATACAAACAATCCGCCATTGACCGAAATACAGTTTATACTTTGCATGCAGGCAAACCAGAATCACTTAAATATATGCAACGTATCAATTGGTCCACTCCTACTGCCACTTGTGGCAAGGGACTCAAAGTAGGCTTACTCGATTCAGCAGTCGACACTAAGCACAAAGCATTTCGTTCACGCAACATTATCCAAAAAACCTTTATCGTGGCAGGAACATCACCCGCTTCCCGTTTACATGGCACCGCCATCGCATCCCAATGGTTAGGCAATTCAAAATCAGGGATTGCAGGAGTCATTCCGGGTGCCACTTTATATTCTGGTGCTGTATTTTACAAAAAAAATAAACAACAGTTGACCAATAGTAATTTGGTGATCAGCGGACTGGATTGGCTCATTGTCAACCGAGTCGATGTAATCAACCTTAGTTTCGGTGGACAACGTAATGACGTGATTGAAAAATCGATAAAAAAAGCTTTAAGTAAAGGGATTTCTGTCGTTGCTTCTGCTGGAAATGGAGGACCGAAAGGGAAGGCGGTATATCCTGCTGCACAAAAAGGTGTTGTAGCGGTCACGGCCTTGACCGTCAGTAATAAAATCTATGCCTACGCCACACACGGACACTATATTGATCTCGCTGCACCAGGTGTTAACATCTTGGTGGCCAAACCAGGCAATCGAATAAAATATGTTTCAGGTACTTCATTTTCTGCACCCTATGTCAGTGCCGCCTTATTAGTGCTTAAGCGTAAAAAGAATTTACGCAGCCATCACTCACGTTTACGATGGCTCAAACAAAAAGCTCGCTCCTTAGGAACAGCAAAAACTTTTGGCAAAGGTCTGCTACAAGTCCCTGGTGCTTGTCGCGGGTAAACGAACGGAAATCAGTAAGGCATAAAATAGCTATTACTATATCAGTGACTTTTGACAAACTACTGATTAAAGAACTTTTATTGTCGGATAAATAGTAGAGTGATATCTGCTCTATAAGAGTTAATTTTATAGATGAATCCACAAGGGCACTATTTCACTATGGGTGTTAAGTGCCTTATCATATTCTTTGTAATTCGGTTCGAATTTTTCAACTAACGCCCAAAAATTTTGAGAATGATTCATATGATGAGTATGACAAAGCTCGTGAATAAACACATAACGCACCAATGTTGGCGATAAAAATAATAGAGCTAAATTCAAATTGATATTACTGTCACGGCTACAACTTCCCCATCGCGACTTCTGTGCACGGATCGATATTTTATTATAAGGAACCGCAATTTCTTGGCTCACTCTGTCAAACCATGGAAGCAATACTTTCTTTGCTTGTTGACGAATCCATTTTTGTAATATCACTTGCACTGACTTGGCGTCTTTTTCATAGATCACTAATTGTGGAAAAACTCCTGTTTGAATTTCAGTAAAACATTTATTAGCGCTAGGCCTTAAATTTTTTTCGAGGTAACTAATGGTCCAACAAATGCCGGTTGCACGCAGATTAATGCGGTCAGGAAATTGTTCATAACGCACGGGATTATTTTGTTGGCGCACTAATAATTTTTCTTTTGCATCAGCAATCCACTGATGATTTTCACGCAGCATGTCGGGCACATACCGCTTACTCATTTTTTTAGGCAATATTGCTTCAACAATACCATCCTCCAGTAATTTGAGATATGCATGACGCGCACGAGAACTCACTCGTATTCGGTACTGGACCTTGATTCCCTGTATATTATATTCATTAACTGCAGACATAAGCCTATTGTGCCTAATATAAGGACTGATAGACAAGTTTTATTTTAAAGCATCTCAGGAAATGACTGTTTGATCAGCACACCCTCAACCCCATTATAAAAGCTTATTAGCCAATCAATCCTGCTGTGTTGCAATTTCCATCACTGAAGAATAGTCAATCTTGCCACTGCCTAACAATGGGATAGACTTAATATTGATGACCTTCCTTGGCAAGTTAATTTCACCAATCGATTGCTCCTTCGCGGTCGCTTGAAGCTGTTTTCGATCACCCTCTGCTTCAGTAATTAAAATGACCATTTCACCTTTTTGTACATCAGCCACGCTCACCGCAGCATGCGTAGCCTCTGGCCAAGTTTGATTAGCAATATCTTCGACTAATGCCAAAGAAACCATTTCTCCACCGACTTTCGCAAAACGCTTTAGCCGACCAGAGATCTTAATGTAACCCTCATCATCTAACACCACAATATCGCCTGTATCATACCAACCCTTTATGCCGTCAACGATGGGCGGAATCAACACTCCAGGATTATCCGTTAAATAATAACCCAACATAATATTCGGTCCACGCACCAGTAATTGACCCCCTTCTGCCACTCCAGCGACTGGTACAAGCTTATGTTCTATGCCAGGTAAAAACCGGCCAACAGTTTCCGGTCTATACTCCATAGGCGTATTAATTGCTAACACAGGGCTGGTTTCTGTAGCGCCATAACCTTCGAACACTCTCAAGCCAAATTTTTCTGACCAGGTTTTGCGGTTTTCTTCTTGCAGTTTCTCAGCCCCTGCAAACACGTAACGCATACTGTAAAAATCATATGGATGTGCATGTCGTGCATACCCTGCAAGGAATGTATTGGTACCGAATAAAATAGTCGCATTAATATCATAAGCAAGCTCAGGCACAATGCGATAATGTAAAGGAGAAGGATATAGAAATGTCTTCATCCCTGACAATAATGGCAACAAGGTTCCTGCCATCAAACCAAACGAATGAAACATAGGCAATGCATTTAAAATAGTATCTTCGGCACTAAAATCAACTTTTGCCGCTAACTGCATACGATTGGCTGATAAATTTCTATGCGATAAGACCACCCCTTTCGGCTCGCCTTCTGATCCTGAAGTAAACAATACTACCGCAGGACTATTACAGTCTGCCCCTTTACGATAATGTCTATAATAATGTCTCGCAAAACGACTTCTAATCCATCCCCCAAGCTTTTGTTTAAGCCCTATATTTTTTGCAAGGTCTTCGAGATAAACTATCTTTACCTGTTTTTCCAATAATGTAATGGCGTCTTCGAGATTGGCTAATTTAATAAAGCGCCTCGAAGTAATGACTTGTTGGATTTTTGCCGTTCTACACGCTGAACACATCCCGCTTGCACCTACCGTATAATTTAACATTGCCGGAACGCGAGAATGAAGTTGCAAGCCAAGAAAAGTCACCACATTAGAGACCATGTTAGGCAACAATACTCCAACCGTTTCTTGATTTTTTGTCACACGAGCCAATTGTTTACCCAACACGAACGATGAAATATTCAAGCGATTATAAGTAAATATATCGCGTTGAACGTCTTCTAATACCGCTTGTTTATTACCATGAGTATGTACTGCATCAAGAAAAGCACTGAAGAGTGTCTGATTGAAACTACTGGTTTCAAACATCATATTTGTCATAATATCAGCTAATACTGAACCCGCATATTCGCGGCGACCTCGCCCTGTAGTAGTGCTAGGCGCCTGAATTCGTTGTGCGGGCAACACAGTAACCGAAATTTTGGGAAACCAGCGACTACGAATAGATCCTCTTAGCTTTGAAAACCTTGTGTACTGGGCTCCCTCTATTCTAACGGGTAGGATTTCTGCATCAGCCTTATCGGCAACAAAACCTGTACCATTGTAAATTTTCATCAGTGATCCGGTGACTGTAATGCGCCCTTCCGGAAAAATGACCGCTTTTTTATCTTGTTGTAGAAATTTAATTAACGACTTTGAAGCAAGCGGATTAGCGGGGTCCATCGGGAAAAGCTCTACTATCGATGAGAGCTTTCGAATCAGCCAACTCTGTGCAATATGTGTGTCAATCGCAAAAGTTAGCTTTTCCGGTAAACATATATGAAGAATTAACGCGTCAATAAAAGAGACATGATTGGCTACAATCAACACTCGTTTACCCGTATTATGATAATTCTCCAAGCCCGTCACTTCAATACGATATACCCACTTAAGTAAAACACTGACTATCGCAATTATAATTCTCATGATTTCGCCCAAGTCTCTATTAATTAAATTTTTATGTATTAATTTTTATAAATTAATTTTGTGAAAATATTGTGCTTATTATACCAGAGTAAAATCTTGACTTACTCTCAACCTACGCTATTAATAATGAACTTCACTTTCAAATTTAACAGCTGATACTATTAATTTCTGGGACATGTAACTCAGCTTGCTTTGTTTCTACTACACCAAGTGAGCGCAAACTAATCTCAGTTAAATGGTGTACTAATTCCCCCATAGAATCAATATCAGCGACACTTAAAGTGGAGTTTAGCGCAGAGACACAAACACCGTGAATACCGCACCACAAGGCTTTAGCCACTAACTGTATTGATGCCTCCTGCTTATTTTGATCAGATGTCGCCCAACTTAATTGCACCACCTCGGTGGTACTAACGCGGTATAAGGCGTGCTCAAGTAAGTTAAAATTACGACTGATTCGACTATCATACCAATCAGGTAATATCTTGCTTGCTGATTTATGTTCATGTAAACAAGACCACAAACCCCGATTATTAGTCGCAAATTGAATATAAGCGTCTACTAATCGATGTACTTCCTGTCCTGCAGGATCAGTTAATTGCAACTGAGATTGCATTGATTCATAAATATTGTCGAGCGTTTGAGCATTAACATGCAGTATCAATTCATCCAAATTTTCAAAAATTAAATATAAGGTTCCGGGGGTATACCCCATTTCGGCAGCTATTTTACGAGCCGTTAGTCCTGATAAGCCCTGCTCTTGAGCCAGCTTGATCGCTGCTTGCAACGCTAATTCCTTTAATTCCTGTCGTGTATGTTCACTACGTCTAGCCATTTTGAACTCCCAAGTAATTATGCGACTCACTTTTTACTCTGTTTGAGCATTATGCTATCGCGGTTGGATACTATTGTATAAACGTATGAAACCCAGTCTGGGTGAAAAATTTAAATAAAAAAATAGCTCTTCTAGCCTATCTATATGCTATTGTTATCTATAGGTTTTATTTTCACACTAGCGTACAACCTCGAGAACTGCTGAAAAATGCCTCATAAAATTACATTTCTACCAGATGAAAGCAGCTTTGAATGCCAACACCAAGAAACTATTCTCGAATCAGCACTACGCTCGGGACGATCCCCCAATTATGGCTGTAGTAATGGGAACTGTGGCAACTGCAAGGGAAAGTTACTGGAAGGAGAAGTTGAGCCCATCCGAAATTTTGATTATCAGCTATCAAGTCAGGAAAAGGCGGAGGCTATTTTTTTGATGTGCTGCCATAGTGCAAAGTCAGACTTAACTATCGAAGTCAAAACAGCCCATGAGCATACTGACATTCCGATACAAACCACCACAGCAAAAATTAAGAAAATACACACTGACTCTACCGGAATGATGTTAATTCCTCTACAAACACCCAGAACAGGAACACTTCGATTTTTGGCAGGACAAACCATTGAACTGTTAGCTGCTACGGGCAGCCTTGGACATTATTACGTAGGCAGCTGCCCTTGTGATGACCGGAATTTATTACTGCATATTCCAGCAACAAGCACGATTAAACTCATTGATGAGGCTGTGGTCGCAAAAGAGTATTTTAAATCGGGCTTACAAATTACTATCCATGGCCCACAAGGCGATTTTACACTGGAAGAAACTCCACCCCGACCAGCATTGATCATTGCAGAGGAACATGCCTTTGCAGCAGCTAAAAGCCTCATTGAACATGCTATTGCCCTTGAATATGAACAACCCTTAACACTCGTTCGTTTCAACCATAATGAAAAACCCTATTTACATAACCTTTGTCGATCATGGAATGATGCACTGGATGACTTTAACTATATTTGCGTGCAAACCAATAATACCAGCGATTCAATCACTGCCGAATTTACGATTATTGATCTACAAACAATTCTTAAGCAGCAAAGTGATAGTGTGATTTATATTACCGGAACCCCAGCATTTTGTGAAGAATGGAAAAAGAACATTAGTCCACTAGCAGAAAATCCTATCGTTAAATATGCTACTTTATAATAATCCTTTGTCAGACATACAATAGTCAATTGTCAGACATTCGCCGACTCACTCAGGAATTTACTATGTCGTTCAAACAGTTTGATAAGCAGTCAGAGACTAAGCCAGAAATCAAATCAGAGAATAAATCAGAGGATAAATCAGAGATCAAACCTAATACCGGAAAAACAGCAAAACCTTATTCAATAGAAGTCCTTGAACTTGGGCCTATGGAAAATTTTATTTACTTGATTAAAGATACAGCCACTTCACGCACCGCTGTGGTTGACCCTGCCTGGGATACTCAAGCAATTATGCTGGCGGCAAAGAAAAATGGGATGACCATTACTGATATATTGTTAACCCACAGCCATCATGACCATATTAATGGCATCAGCGATATTTTAAACCAATATGATGCTCAATTACATTTAACCTATGCTGAAGAAAAATTTTGGGGTGATTCACACACTACACCAACCCTCCATCATGGAGGTGATACTATTTCTATAGGCTCAACTGACATCACTGTATTACACACCCCTGGCCATACGCCTGGGTCAGCCTGTTATTGGTTTGATAATCAACTGATTACTGGTGACACTATGTTTGTGTATGGTTGTGGACGCTGTGACTTGGCTGGGGGCGATCCTGAACAGATGTACGATACTTTGCGTGCACTTAAAAATGACCTGCCTGGTAACACCAATACCTTGCCAGGACATAATTACTCAGTCGAATCCCATTGTACTCTTGAGCAGCAAATAGCAGGAAACCCTTTTTATCATATCAAGCCACCAGAAAAATTTGTCAATTTTCGAATGCACAGCCATGACCAATATCGACAGTCACCTTATCAAGCCATAGCGGCTTCTGAAATGGACATTTTTAAAGAGTGATACACAATTGGCCGCACCTAAAACAGCATACATTAATATCTAGTGAGCGCTAAATATAGAGTTATTTATTTGCATTTGCATTTACATTTACATTTACATTTACATTATTCAAGTATGACTACGTCTTCCGCTTTAAGGCCTTTGTCTTCACGCAATAAAGTAAAACTCACTTGCTGTCCTGTATGGAGCTGCCGTTTACTTCCGAGCTTAATAGAACGGCAATGAACAAAGATTTCTTCACCTGCATCATTGGCAATAAAACCATATCCTTTTTGACCATTAAACCATTTGACTATGCCGATACTTTCTTCTCTGCCATTGACAGGCGGAGTGGGCTTGGCTTTTTTTTCAGATCTGCTTTTTTTCTGCTGCTTGGCATTTTCTTGACTAGCACTTTTTGTCGTTACTTTTTCAGGCGCTATTTTATTTTGCTTGTTCTTTTTTAATTTCGACGATAATCGAGATTGAACGGCTCCGGCAGCAGCGGAGCCATTAAGCTTTCCCGACTGATCAGACTCTCCTTGCTGATTAGCTTGAGTATGTGACTTTTCTTTTTTTGACTTCCCTGGTTTTGAGTTCGCCGATCTTGACTTCACTGGCTTGGTCTTGTTTTCACTTTCTGAATGCAAGCTGGCAATAGCGGCTTCTGATAAAATAGCAGACACCACTTTATCTTTATTGGCTGGGACTCTACGTCCTAATAAATAAACCATTAACAGATTAGTCACAAACCAGATTGATGCAATGACTATCAGTGGCTCCCATTGCAATGCTTGCAACGCTTTAAGCTCACCTAACCTGAAACCTAAATAATATAAAGTCGCCCAAGCACCTGCAGCGGCAACCAAACTACTCACTACCAAAATACTCAAAAATCGTAAAAATGCTTTCATAATCGTCTACCCATACTCAATGCTGTTAAATGCGAATACTACATAACTACACTATTTTTATGACCAACCTTATCACCGAACAAATAAGCAACAGTAAGCTTGGACTTTATTTTATCTTTAATCTTATTGAATACTCTTAAGTTAGCCTAAGCACTTTCATTTTTTTAATGGCGGAGTATACTTTGCCATTATGCCTTATCACTACATAAGTACCCAAAGCGAATTTGACGCTTATTGCACAGAACTGAATAAACAGAGATCACAAGATTTCGGTAATTATATCGCGCTTGACACTGAATTTATGCGCGATAAGTCATATTACTCTAAACTCGCTCTGTTACAAATATGCAGTCAAACAGAAATCACTTTAATTGATCCTCTGGGACTCGATATGCAGCCCCTCTCAGCACTACTCTCCAACCCAGAGATTACAAAAATATTTCATGCAGGGACACAAGATATTGAGATATTCTACAATTTATTTGATAAAACCCCGCAAAATGTCTTTGATACCCAAATTGCTGCCACAGCATTAGGGATGGGCAACCAAATCGGCTATGCTGATTTAGTGAAACGAATTATTGGTAAATCACTTAGTAAATCTCATACTCGCACCAATTGGCTAGATCGACCGTTAAAACCGGGGCCACTTGAGTATGCAGCAGATGATGTCATTTATCTATACGAGCTATACCCAGCTCTTTGTACTCAATTGGATAAGCTTAACCGCCAACATTGGTTAGCAGACGATTTCAATAAGCTTACCGACCCTGCTCATTACCAAATTAATTTTGATACATTGTGGCGTAGAGTCAAGGGACATCAACGACTACGAGGCGTCCAACTTGCTATCTTGGATGAAATTGTGCGTTGGCGGGAAACTCTTGCTATACAGAAAGATAGGCCCCGAAAGTTTATATTAAAGGATGAGGTGCTATTGGACTTAGCCAGACAAAAACCCGACACTATTAATAAGTGTACAGAAATCCGTTATTTCCCAAAAAACATCGGTCCAGAATCTCTTAAAGAGTTGCTCCAGTCAATCAATAATGGCGTTAAAAAACCGCAACAAGATTGGCCAAGCTTACCCGACTTTCAGAAGCTGTCTAAACATCAAGAAGCTATTGCTGATACATTAATGGCAATTATGAAGTGGGCTGCTGCTAAAAATAATATTAGTACTGATACCTTGGGCACCCGAAAAGATATTGACTACTTGGTAAGACAATTAGAGTCTGACAATCAAAGCCCTTTACTGGAAGGTTGGCGATATGAAAATGTTGGTTGTCACTTACAAGATTTTTTAGACGGCAAAGCATCTCTGCATATTAAAGACTCGACATTGGAACTTATGTCAAATAATTAAACTGTTACCTAATACGACACTAGGCTGGAAATCATAGTAGTCATCGCTTTAGCTCAAATCACTTACAATTGACTGCGATGACTAACACCTCTAGTAACTACCTCTGTTAACTACCCTGGTTAACTACCCCTGTTAACTACCCCTGTTAACTATAAGTAACTTCTTACTTAAAAGAAAACCATAAATCCAAGTGCCAATTCCAATGCCAACAATAGTAAACAAAGCGGGTAATCGTCCCTGTCCAAGCATTGCCGGTGCCGTACCAGGACAAGCACCTGACACTCCCCACCCTACTCCGAACATCAAAGAACCCACTACTAGGCCTTTGATCCAAGGACGCGGTTGCAAACTAAGTGGCGTACGACTAATTAATGAATGCACTTTAAAGTATTTCACTAAACTAATACCAATAATTCCAGTCAATACCGCAAACAAAATAACCCATAGTAGCTGCAAATTCTCAAACAAGAATAAACCAGAATAAAATTCATAGCTGGTTGCGCCGGCACGACTTAATAAAAAGCCAAACACTATGCCTAATAATATAAATGAATATTTCACACTACTACCCCACCATCAAAAAAAGAATTTGCACAGTGACCAAAGCCCCTACAAAAAATAATACTGCAGCAACCAAACTAGGGATATTAAGTAATGAGCAACCTGCAATAACATGACCACTGGTACAACCCCCAGCCATCCGTGCTCCCAACCCCATCATTACTCCCCCTATTGTCACCACTAATGCTTTAAGCCAATCGGCTTGCGGAAGAAATTTATCATACATTACACCCATTTCCATTCCCCACTCAAAAGTGGCATCGGGTGAAGTGATATGCGCCAAGAACCCCCCTAAAGGGATCCCTAAAATAAACCATAGTCGCCAATTATTAAGCTGCTTAAATTCCCCTATATGAAAATAGCTGAGGCGCGAAGCAATTCCGCAAAAATTGCCATATGCCAGTGAGCAACCCAACTGCTTATTACTAATCCATAATTGCATTAATGAATAGAGACCAATTGCAAACCCTCCAATCCATCCCGCCCAGATTACCATTCCAGTATTCATTTCCATTCTAATCTCCAGCACTAATATAGTCCTCATCTATATTATCATTTTCTAATATAAATAAAAATTATAATTAGTTATTAGCCTATCTTATAAACTAATCAACAATGAAAACAGTGCCTGAAATAAGGAATTCTTAACAGTGAAGAATTATCAACTTAAAATGAATAGGACATAGTGAGAAAACAAGAATCAGATGAGCACTGAAAAATAGAAGTAATAGCCCTGTTACTTGTCAGATGACTATCCACCAGCCACCAGCCACCAGCCACCAGCCACCAGCC
>UOFL01000192.1_pt1 | contig 18733 bp, 14 predicted proteins | sample 1990081 | NCBI WGS metagenome assembly UOFL01 (sample SAMEA4728526, study PRJEB27164) | hydrothermal vent metagenome | biome: marine basaltic hydrothermal vent biome; feature: marine hydrothermal vent; material: mineral | place: Pacific Ocean | collected 2011-06-14/2011-07-23 | depth 1741 m | reverse complement strand
TTTGGTGTCAAACAGGCGTTCGTTGACGGCTAGAACAAGATTGCTGTTGGCATCGTAAAAGTTAGTGGCGACATTGGCTTCGGCGTCGATGCGTTGTTCAACCCGGTTGAGCACATCGTAAACGATTTGGGTTACGTTGCCGTTGGCATCGGTCTGGGTTATTTTATTACTGTTTTCATCATAAGCGGTTTGAGTAATGCGGCCGAGGGGTTGGGTTACCTGGGTTAAGCGATTGAGCCTGTCGTAAGTATAGGTTGTTGTGCGGTTTAATTTGTCGCGGGTTGCGGTTTTGTTCATCCCATCGTAGGTGGTGGTTTGGGTTTGGTTGAATGCATCGGTTAGCGTGGTTTGGCGATTGAGCGCATCGTAGGCATAGGTTGTAATACGGCCTTCTGGATCTTGTTCGGTTAGCAGGTTATCAACCGGATCATAAGTATAACGGTTTACTTTACCCATTAGCTGGGTGGCGGTGATTAAGCGATTATCACTGTCGTAATCGTAAGTTGTATCGTTGCCGCGCCAGTCGGTTTGGCGGGTTTTGTTGTTTTCACCGTTGTAGTTGTAGCTCATGACATTAAGCAATGGGTCGGTAACGGTTTTTACTCGGTTTTGCAGGTCGTAAGTCCAGGCGGTAATGCGCCCTTCTTCGTCGGTTTCGGTGAGTTTGTTGCCGACGGCATCGTAGCTATATGATTTGGTATTTGAGTAGGTATCGGTTTTGGTGGTTAAACGATTAAGCTCGTCGTAAGAAAAAAGTGTTTGCGCTATGCGCGCATCGATGGTGCTAATGGGTAAGCTGCGACTATTCCAGTTAGTTATAACCTTGTTACCCAGTGCATCGGTGCTGGTTTCTAAATTACCATAGAGATTATACGAATAGCTGGTTGGGTTGTTTCGAGCATCGACCATACCGACGCGGTCGCCATTGGCTGCATAGGTATAGGTCGTCACATTACCTTCGGCATCGGTAATATTAATTAAGTTACCGTTTGCATCATAACCGTACAGTGTGGTGTTGCCATTGCGATCGGTTTTACTGGCAACACGGTTTTTAATCCACGGCTTGGCAGGAATACTTGCGTAGGTATACGTACTGGTATAACTACTAAACAAACCGGTATTAATTTTTTCGGTGAGTTTGTTGCCGTTAAGGTCGTATGTGTAATCGGTTTTAACTCCGTTGGCATCGGTCAGGCTGTCCATTAGTACATCGGTTGCCGACCAAACCATGGTGGTAATATTACCCAATGGATCGGTATTGCTAAGGACACTACCGTACTTGTTCATGGTGTACACAGTGGTAAAGTTACGTGTATTGGTAACCGATGTAATGCGCGTGGGTAATTTTTGATAATTAAAGGTGGTAACGCCACCTTCAGCTTCGGTAATGGTGGCCACACTTGAATAAGGCACCGTGATGGTAAGCGTGCCATCCTGAATATCAAAACCACCGTCTTTGTAGGTGTAGCTGGTAGCCGCCCCATTGGGGTTAATGTATCTTAAAAGTTTACTGCGTTGCTCCGGTAATACATTGACTGAATTATTATACTCATAGCTTTCTGATTTTTGCACAATAATCGGGTTAACAGGGTCTGATGTCAGTGTAATACGCTCTGCGTTAATCAGGTTGGCTGTTTGGTCATACGTGTATTTAACTATTTGCTCGTCTGGCCCTTCGATTTGAGTAATGACCGGGTAAATGGTTGGCAGTACGGTTGTTGTGCCTTCAATGGTAAATGTTTTATCTGCCCAGGTGAATTTAAAGACACGGCCGGCCGAATCTTCAACCGAGGTGAGTTTGGCAAATTGAATATTGGTAATAGACGATGCATACGTTGTGTCGTACGACATTTTAGTGATATTGCCATTGGTATCTTCGATATAAACAAGATGCCATTCACTTTTTGCTGTGAGTAAATTTTTATAGTGATAGCGCGTACCGTCTTTTGAATAAAAGTCGAAACTGTTGTCGGTAAAATCGGGGGTTAAGGTTCCGTGGTAGCCTTTTAATGGTCTTAACTCGCCGTTAGTATCTTCTACAAAGCGCATACCGCCACCCTGGCCACCCGATACAATCACTTCACCACATGGGGTAATAATAATTTTAGAATCGTAGTTATGCGACCAACCCGCACCCATCACCCCAATGCTGTCACTGCCACCGCTGCCATAAGTGCGGCGCAGCTCTAAAGCCGAACCTCGGCCAGGCACACTTAAGTCCGTACTACTGGTTGATACACTGCCATTAAAAACATTCACGCCTTTAACAATGGTATGGCCTACGGGCAGGTTATCACGCATTTTGTAAAGTGCTTTTGCCCAACCATTTCTCGACTCGGTATAACTGCTCGCCGTGGCGACACCCGCTATCTGGAATGTGCTAAAGCCCCGTGGTATATCACCCGGCGTGATCAGATAACTGTTTTTCCCTGCCGGGTATGTGACATTATCAATTAATGTAGTAACGCTATTTGTGTTGGAATCGGTAAATTCAAGTGTGATGTTCGCTTCTTCGGTTAGCTCAAATTCAAAGGCTTTGCCAATTTGGCAGACACGTTCGTTGAGCGCATCAACATCGGTAGATATTTTTATAAATTTATCAACTTTTTTGAATAAACGTTTTTCAAACTGCAATGGGAACCGTGCAGAGACAACTTCGGCTTGCGTACCTTTATTAACAACTACTTGAACTTCAGTATTTTCAGCTCTATCGAATCGCAGACCACGCGGTAAGTCCGCATAGCCCGCACCGGTCAAACCTTTACCTTCAAAAGTGTAGGCAAGAATATTATTCTTATATATTTCGATTACAATACTGTCCGCAAAGTATTGTGCAGGGCTAACCGTATAATTTAATTGCGCCGCATACTCAGTTAAGTTGTCATCAGTTAAACGCAGCCTTGTTGTGTCAACACCCTTTTCCGTATTTAGCAAGGTAACACCGGTATATAAGGGTTCGAGAGAATAGACTGTAGCTATGTTTGTTGTATTCGGGCCATTTAACCAGCGTGTAATACGGTCTAATTCTGCAGAAGCGTAATTTGCTTCACCCGCTGTTGATGCTGTGTTTAATGCATCTTCGTATGTTTTTATAATTTCAGGTTCATTAATATTAGAAATAGTCACCTTAACTGGATTATTAAGTGCTTGTGGACCCGCTACAAAATAAGTACTGTAGCGCCCACCACCATTGCTTATGGTGCCAGTTGTAGTGCCATTACCATTGGGTACTGAAAAAGAAACATTTGCATTGAGCCTTTGCAGTACAGATTTTGACTCCCAGTAAACCTGGCCACCCGAAATTCGGTTAACAAATGGTTTTTTTAAAAATATGGATACGTTGACGGGTCTTTCAAATTTCTTACCTAAACCAGCCGCCTGGATATTTTTACCTTCTTTGCCTGACAGGTATGTATACATATAAACTAGGGATTCTGCCTGACCACAATAACCTGATGTTGAGTATGTGAAATCAATGGGCGCACCGCCACCTGTAACGGTAACCGTACTGGTTGTGCGTGCCGCATCACTGACAATAACAGCTGCCGTTGCACCACTGGATGTACTTGTATAGGGTTGCGATGCTGCGCCACAACTGGCGTCCTCAAGTGTTGGCACCGCTGGACATCCTCCTGTTCCATTAAAAATAAATAATCGAGCTGGCTCAGCCACAGCCCCACAGCCACTACTACCGGTAGTAATATTAAAATTTACAACGTGGTTTGAGACAATATTTCCAAATTCGTCTAACGGAGAAATAAACATTCTATCGGCCCAGATACCAGGCGTGAGATTTACAAATGAAACGGATGTTGAATCTGTACGCATATAGGTAACAACGGTTTTTGGGAAACCAAGAGCACTAAAGGGCTGCCTTATTGGTAATTTACCGCCCTTTACAGCAACAACGGCATCGATAACATTCCAACCTGCTTTTGATGCATACTGATCTGATGTGTTTTCATTAAGATAAACCGGGTTGGAATCTGTACTTTGCCCTAACGTATAGGTAGCAGAAGCTCGCCCTGCACTATTACTTTTTACGATTATAGAAGATGCCCCGTTAAATGTGCCGCCACCATTTACAACATAGAAAGTGATGTCTGCATTCACAACAGGAAGCCCCGCCGCATTTCTAACCAGTACTGATAATTGCTGACCAAGTGGTTCACCTACTTTACCCGATTGGTCATCCACTGCATAAATTTTTGTAATGCTTGCCACAGCGAGTGAATTTGCACTGGCTAAACCTGCATTTGGATTTGTCAAAGCCCAACGTAACCAGTCTAAAACCCAACCAGTTGGATAGGTTGATGTTGCACCACCGGCAAGGCCGCCACTAATAAAGTAACCCGCTTCTTTTGTGGTTGGGTTTTCTACTCGCCAAACAGCACCTTGCCAATCATTAAATGTAATCGGGTTAACGGGTATTTGTACCGTCATACCTAAGCGTACCCAGTTTTGTACATCGTCGAGAACATTAGCTGCATGTGACAAGCCAGGTAATATTGCTGTGATATTGGTACTGTCTATTGCGGCAATAGCAACACCTTGTTCAGCAGCAAGTTGTAAACCTTTGTCTGCCGAGATACTTTGAACTAAAAACAGATCCTCAAACAAACTCGATTCCAGCAGCGAACCTTGTAAGGCCGACATTTGCATCCAGCTGGATTCGGTTGTTTTGTCACTACTGCGTGCAACAGGCTCAGCTATTCTAAGGACAGCATCGAGTGTCACACCCTGAAAGTTGAGTTGATACGGTTGGCCTAATACTAAATCTACTTCATAAACATTACTGGTCACATTGATGCTGGGTAAAGGACGAATAACGGCAACATTATGTAAGCCAGCCAGTTCGGTTTCTGCTTCATCCCATTTTGATGCATAGGCATGTGCTGTTTGACTGAGTATTTTTGCACCCTGGTATTCGGTGTCGGCTGGATCGTCTTCTCTAACATTGCCCACATAACGCTGTGCATTCACCGCAATGGCATGGTACCCACCCGCGATAACATTTTGTGTCAGTGTTTTTGAACCACTGGGGCTTATCAGTGTTATTTCAAAAAGGTGGCTAATCCCCATATCGATGCCATTTGAGGCAACTGATTTTTGTCGGCCATTAATTTTAATTTGCGGGCGTAATTTAATAAGGTAGGCTGGCACATTATCAACACCACCGTAACTGTTAATAATCGTTTGATCGTCAACTGTGGCTGGCATATATGATAATGTAACGCGCTCACTGGCAAGTTGAACAACGGGCACGGTGTAGTCTAGGACAATATTGGCGCTGCTTTTTTCCGAATCACGCGCTACAAAGCGGATTTTATGTAATAAGCTATCTGGGATTTGAGTGTATTCGCCCGTAATCGCAACCACCTTAACAGGTAAGGTATGGGGAATAAGACCTAAAGCATCCACTTGTATTTTATTATCACCGAGTTGTGCCTGATAACTATCAATTTGGCCTTGTTCGGTTAAATAAGTTAATACCTTTTGTTTGAGTAGCGATAATAAATCTGCCTGTTGAATTCCGGATAAGTACTCTGTTACTTCTGCTTGGGTATTGATACCCATTGTTTTTAGAATATCCGTTGCTGCCGTGTTTTGATACGTTTTAATACTGGGCATTAAAGGCAACCAGGAGGCTCCTGTTTTATCAATGACTGCGCCACGGTAATTGTTATACGGTACTTTGGCTTCTACCCAAACTTGCTCAATCTGCACAGCACCAACACGACCACCCTGTATCACTGGTGCAAACTTAACACCCGCTTTTGTTAATGCCGCAACGGCTTGTGCTGAATCGGTTAATGCCAAGCTATCCATAACATCTTCGATAGGCAGTTCGACAACACCTTGAATAAAACGTGAAGCCAGACTACTTGCTCTAAACAAGGCAACCAATAGACTAGCCTGATCTACATCATTACCGCTCATTTGACGCAGTGTACCAATGGCTCCCTTCATGCTACCGACATACCACTCGGTTTTTATTTGTGAACGCACAAAATCGTAAATCGCAATGTAGTCATTATTTAATTCTGCGGCTTTTGCTAATATGTCATCGGATAGCGGCGCTGTTAAACTAGACGCTAAATCTGCGGCACTATCAACTGGATTGATCTGTTGATAAGCCGGTGTAATAACGGGTGTCATAGTGGGGTTAGTGGCTGCAATATACGAATACCCATAGGGCAGTGTGTTCGCACCCAGAATTTTATGCGCAATGCTTTGTTTAATAGATTGCAAGTAACTTAATACTTTACTGAGTGAACGATTTGTATTTGCTGTAAAGCGGGATTCTGAAAGCAATGTTTTAACATCATCCATTGAACTTAATGATTTTATAATCGACTTAAGATGATTATCTATTTTATTAAACTGATTCCTGTATTTTGAGTGCGCTTCAGATCGTCTCTGTTCAAACTCCGAAGAAACACCAAGCTCACCTAATGTTGATTGAACAAGTTCATGTTTTTCGTTTATTAATAAATTAGAGGCTTCGAGAGTGGTATAGATGTTAACGAGACTACGGTAGTTTGAGGTATTAATACCTCCCTGCCCAATAATGGTTTTAATAGTAGAACGTAATGATTGCAGCTGGCGCTGAAACTCTGCTGCAATTTCACTGCGCGGGTCAGGGGCAACCTTAGCGCTGTTACTGTATTGTTTTACATATTTATCAAGGAGAGATTTTACGTCTGCCCCAGCGGCCAGACCTTGAACAATTTTTTCCTGAAGTAATTGCTGAGCATTTTCGTAAAGTAAACCATCGTCACTATCTGCTAAAGCTGGCGACAAAATCAAGCTCAGAGCGAAAACAGCAGGCGCGAAAATTCTACAACAACCTTTCAGGTTATTTATTTTTATATTGTTCATATTATTTTTGTTGGAAGAGTGTAAAACCAACATTCCCATATATTTTTTACACTCTGTTAGGGTAAAAGTATGCCCTTCTTAATAAAAACAATCAAACATGGGGAGGAATGATTAAAATTTAAACAATACTTCTATTTCAAGCTATACTTCAAGCAGTTATATAACTTTTCTAATTTAGCCTGAGTCTAAAAATGTAAATATTTCACAAAAAAACTCTATTTTTTGAGTGTATTTTTATTTTTTAGGGGAATTGTTGCAGTTGGTTGGTATACAAAGTGCCAGTCAGAATAACTGGAAGCGGCCTCAAAAGACTCGAGTCCTAATGGAAAATTTGCTCTTTTAACAGGTTGTTTATCACTTCGACTATGTACACCAAAGATACCGACACCATATTGGTTTTTTATCACGACCCAATCAGCCTTTAATGTAAAAGGGTCGATATATAATTTCCGTAAATGTTTTTTTAAAACGTAACGGTCATCTTGCAGTAAAGCATCTAATGTCGGTGGATATAATTTAACTGTTTTCCCCGCTTCGTAATAGCTTTGTACGGCTTTCATGATAGCTTGACCACGAAACAGTAGTTCTTTTTCTTTTTCTCGGTGGCTGATTTTAGATTGATACTGTACTGCAACCCCGGAGGTAATCCCCAATACGGCAACTGCTGCTAACATCATTACATAGGTGAAGCCTTTTTGATTATTCATTGGTATTAAAGGATGGGGGGAAATTAATGGGGTCGGAAATTAATGGGGTCAGATTCGAATTTTTTAAATAACTATTTAAAAAATCGAGTCTGACCCCATTAATTTTTTTACTCACTCTGCCAACTATAAATGTCCTTGTTCTCATCTTCGCCACCCTCTTTACCATCTGCACCATAGGTAAAAATTTCATAAGGATCTTTGTCTGTTGGTGAACGATATTGAAAAGGGTACCCCCAGGGATCTTTAGCAAGGTCTTTTTGGATATAAGGACCATCCCATTTTGCAATTGAGTTGGCATTTGCGCGTAGAACTATAAGGCCGTCTGACGTTGACGGGTATCGACCTACATCCACAAAAAAACTATCCAGTGCGGTTGCATAGTTTGTCATTTGCGCTCGAGCCGCCGATTGTTTAGCTGGTTTTACTCGTTTATATAAGGCAGGGCCAACGATACTTGCTAATAAACCAACAATCACTAAAACAATTAGCAATTCCATCAGGGTGAAACCTCGCTTTCTTTTTAGTTTTAATTTTAAAAACATTTAGATCTCCTTTATCAAGTCTTTATTCTTATAGTTCCCCATAATTCACACCATCTGGATTTTTACCTTTTGCACCACTTTTTATATCAATGATTCCGCTATCCGCGTTGATTAACTCCCATGATGTTTTTAATTCAGTTACAGGATCCTTTGGGATACTACGAATATAGCGTTTCTCAACAAGTATTTCTAAATTAGGTGGATACGCCCCCATATCTGCATAATACTCATCAATTGCTTTTCGCATAATAAATAAATCTTGTTTTAAGGTTGCATCTTTTGCTCGAACAATTGACTTTGTTACTGATGGCGTAACGATGCTTGCCAAAATAGATATCAGCAATAAAACAATCAGCAATTCAATGAGTGTAAATCCTGCCGCCTGTTTTTTACTACCAATTTTTGTAGTATGTGCCATCGATTGCCTGCTTTTCACTTTTAGTTCGTAAATCGTAAACATCCTGACTGCCCCAAATACTACTGTCTGCTGAGTCCTGAAAACTTCGATATTGCCATTGCTCATCTATGCTGGTATCTTTTTCTGCAAAAGGATCCTTTGGGATACGACGTAAGTATTTATAATTTATACCAGATGCACCACTGTGGGTAACACCTTCAATTAATATATCGAGTGTAACTGGATAGCCATACTGGCTAGCTGCTGAGCTGGTTAAAGGTATCTTACCGCTTTTCCAATCGCTATGAAAATAGTCAATCGCTGTCCTTACTTCTCTTAATGCTGCTCTTAGGTCATTTTCGTGCGATCGGCGTATGGTCATTTCTGCAAAGGGAAGCGCGGCTGACGAAAGTATTGATAATATCAATACTGCCATCAACAGTTCAACAAGTGTTAAACCCGAGTGTTTTTTAATGAACGATGACCCGCGTGGTTTGTACTTGAGTTTTAACTTCATCACCATTTTCACGTTGATATTCGGATGTACGGAAAACCAGATAAGATATCCCTGGTTTTATTCCCTTCATTTTTAATTTATATATTACAACGGGTTTATCGTTTGAAATATTTATTTTATATAATGGCACCCTTAAAATTCCGGGGGTACTGTTCTTTTCATCTAATTCACCTTCAGAGTGCCATAAACTAACTAAACTCGGATTATATAAAACTTCGAAGGGTAATGATTTAATATTCTCCAGATTTTCACCGTATATCTGCACTTCTATTTCACCACCAGCCAGAACAGTGTACGCAGGTTTTTTAAACCGTAAATTGATAATATCTTCATGACTCGCTTCAATCTTACCGCTCAATATGCTTCGCTGGCTGCTCTCGGAAATTTCAACATCAGTTCGACTTAGATTATCATTGAAGTTAGAGAAAATGGGCTGATTGGTATATGTTTTTTCAGTACCTGAATAAATATTGCGCAAATTTTTTGGAGGGAGATCCCAGCCACGAACAATTCGTGGTGTAATAGTGAGCAATACATCCGTTCTTACTGATTGGTTATCATCATTACTAAATAGCCTTCCTAGAACAGGTATATCACCCAGGCCAGGCACTTTTGCCGTTGATCTTCTATCTTCATCCCGGATCAAGCCACCCAGAATGGCTGTTTCACCATCACGTAACAACATAAAAGTAGTAGCATTTCGTGTACCAATGCTAAAAGCAGGTTCGCTCACCGTACCCAGATTTTGTCCTAATGAACTCACTTCTAAATTCATTTTTACTGTAACAGAATTATCTAAATGAATGTCTGGTTCAACTGTCATTTTTATACCAATATCTGTGTATGTATAGGTTGTTCTGGTTTGACCCGTTACATTTTGAATGGTTGACGAGCGCAATGGTACACGGTCACCAATGTGTATTTTTGCTGGTTTATCATCTATTACACGTATTTTAGGATTTGCTAAAATTTTGGCATCGATATCTTGCTTTAAATATGAAAAACTAATTCCAGGTAATGTCACAGTCCCCAAGCTTAATGCGCGAGAAAATGAACCTGTAAAAGATTCATAGGCAACACTTATAGTGGAACCAAAGTCTAAACCAAGTTGTTCTGTCTTGGTTCGATTGACTTCTAAAATCTCAACATCAAGGATCAACTCTGCTGGTTTTCTATCGTTCACAGCGATAACTTTATCCACCAGTTCAAGTACATCTGCCGTACTACGTACCATAATCGTATTTTGCTTTTCATTAATGATAAGTTTTTTTATTGACAACATACTTTTAAGTATTGCTGACATTTTTTTAGCTTTGGTATTTCGAAGCGCAAAGGAACGAATGATATAGTCTTCATACTGCCCCCGTTTTTCTTTTGAGTCGGGTGCAAGTAAAATTGTATTTTTCCCAAGCTTTTTATAAAAGGTTTTTGTTGTCACTAGCAATAGATTTAACGCTTGCTTAAACGTCACGTCCTTTGCAAACAATGTAACTGAAACATCTTTTATTGTATCATCAAAGATAACTGTGATACCAAATGACTTTGCAAGAAATTTAAACGTTGATCGAATATCTGATTTTTTAAAGTTTAATGTAACAGGATCGGTGGAAGTTAATGCAAAGTCATTTTCACTTTGTTCGTCTGACTTTAGTTGATACGATTGCAGCTCAAGTGCTGCTTGCTCATGATCTGGATATATCCTCAATACTTGTGCAAAAAGTTTTTTTGCATCTTCATGTCGCTCTGCTTCCCGACTTAAAACACCCTCTCGATATACTCGATTAGCTTCCTTGATAATGAGCAAGTCCTTCATTGCTTGCTCTAATTTACTATGGTCAGACTTCGCTATCAAACCACGTTGATATTGAACAATGGCCGCATCAATATTCTTTTGTTGAAGCATTTTCAAGCCATGTTGGTAATAAAAGTCTGCAGCTTTTAACTCAGTTTGTTTTAATCGAGAACGAAGCTCAATATCACCTGGATCTTTAATTAATGCTTTACGGTAAGCAAGTACAGCTTGAAGCCATTCATCTTTCGCTGCAAACAGCTCGGCATCTTTAATTGTAGATGAGCAATTTATGAGCGCGAGTGATAAAATGCATATTAACAACAACTTCATTTTTTTGATCCAATTCACAACTTACTTCCCTATAACCACTGTTTTTTCTATTTTTGTTTTTATATGTCTTATTTTGACTTGTTTGTCAGTGATTTCCAATATTTTAAACTCATCGAAAACAAGATCACCAATTATAACGGTTATATCTTGATCATCAAATAGCAAAAATGCATTTAAAACGGCCTTTCTTCTCGCAATCCCTACTAGCTTAAATTTATTTATTTTAACTTTTATTTGTGTTTTTCTTAGCTGTAAGGCAGTAGGCGCCTTCTTTTTGGATACAGTCTTTAATTGCACTGGTTTAACTAACTCAACAACTTTCTTATTTTCTGATTCAAAAATATCACGAACTGGAATTTTATAACGCTCTCCCGGGGTAATAATTTTACTGACATCAACCATAACACCTAGCTCGGCAGACAAATCACCAAAAGGATGATTTGAAATAATTGACTCATTATCCTTAGAATCATCAGATACGATCCAATTAACAATATTCCAGCCAAGTAGCACCAGGATAATAAGCAATGCAATTTTATTTCGATTATCCCCCATGATCAACAAACCTTAAAAAACTTATTATTACCAATCTTGCTTGCACATAATCTGTTTTTATCTTTTTTTCAAATTTCGCATTTTTGGTGTATGCAAGATACGGTAAACTCTGTATATCAAAAATCATTTTTTTTATGTCTTTGTATTGCCCATTTATAACAACATCATGTCTTAATAGTACATGATTTTTCATTTTTACCTCATTATAAGATTCTTTCTTTACCGACAAATGATTACTCGATGTTATTTTGGCTAAATTTGTTATAATTTTGGATTGCGTTATGCCTGGTAACAGTTTACTGGTTAATACTTCAGAATTTCGTTTTGCTTTACTATATGTAATTGCCAATTTATTCAAATTCAACAAAGCAATATATTTATTTTTTTCCGCTATTTTAAGTATTTTATTTTGGGCATATTCAGTGTTCACGGGATACCAAATAAATAAGCTGCCACCAAACATGATTAGGGAAAAAACCAAAAACAAAAGTCCATACAGAACCAAAGGCTGCCGCAACGTGTAATTTATATCAGTTTTAAGTATTTTTTTTCTCACGTGGATGGACTCTCTTTTATTGAAAGTTCAAATTCAATCTTTTCAATTTTATTAAACTGCACTGTTGCCTGGCGTTTTAACAATACACTTGAGAACGCACTATCTTTCTCTAACTGAGTAAGAAAGTCTGACATGCCAGATATATCATCCGATATAGCCACAATTTTTATTTGTTGCGATTGAATATCATGTTCGAGCACTGTTAAATGTACTGTTTTTGGTAGCAAACCTTCCAGTTTGTTCATTAAAGGTAAAATCGAAGATCGCAAACTATTAACCAATTCTGCATGTTTTTTTATTTGAGAACTTAATATATCTAATTCAGCTTTCGTTGGCTTATGAATGCGCTTCATACTTAGTTTGGCAATATGTTGCTTGTATTTTTTCGTGTCGACCTTAATCTCTGCAACCTGATCTTTATAAAGATTAACCTGAATTAATTTTACTACTGAAATATAAATTAAAAAAAAGGACAACCCAATAAGCAGTATTCCAATAAATGAAGTCAATTTACCGTAAAGGTTAGTAAAGTTTGTGTTGAGTTTCATCTTTTTTCTGCCGCACAATAACCAGTAAAATTGCTATTATCCTTAAGGTTGATACCCAGAGTGTTCTTATCCATTAAATTAACAACAGTAAATGCAGTATTAGCCTTCAACCATGCTTCATAGCCAACAGGGATTATGCCTGACAAAAATATTTTGCTTAACTTGTCATTGCCTTGCATCTTAAAAACACGTGACATCCGTTCGAATTCAGCATGCACACCACCCCAACCTGTTTCTTCTACTAACCGACCAGCAAACCACTTAGAACGAATATCATTGAGCATAGCATCATCATGCCAGTTTATTATCGACCAATAATCCGCATCAAAATGAATGGATGTTCCACACTCTGCATTAATATGAGGTGCAATGAAATTAAAACGGTACATAGCTGACGCATCAATAACAGATAGTGGTAGTTGTTTATTTTCAAACTGCTCGCAAAACAGTTCAATAATACTTAATTCTGCAACCACACCCAGAATAAAATGCTTTCCATCTTTCATTCCCAAATAAGTGCTCGTTAATGTATATTTAGCTTCACTCAGATGATATAAATCACAAAATGTCCATAATAAAAATTCATCTAAATCCTTTTTTTTAAGAACATCCAAACTGAATATATGGAAATGTAACTCCGGATCAGGTAAAGCCATTTGCACAGGGATGCCCTTATAACCTTTAATGGATTTTATACTTTGCTCAACCCACTCCCAAGCATCACCACCATCTTTAATTAATTCATGGACAGAACCTTTAAACTCTTTATTTTTAACAAAACCCTTGTTTGAATTTAACTTGGCAACAAGGGTAAGGCTATTTTTATTAATAGCAAGGCTAATGCATTGTTTGTTAGTAATATTAAACATTTTTATACTGCTTATTCTACAAAGGTAACTCGGTTAATTTCATCGAGTGTTGTAAACCCTTGATGAGCAACCCGCTCTGCAGATTCACGCAATGTTTCCATACCTTCATCTATAGCTATTTTGTACAATTCATCTATTGGCGCATTGTTTATAATCATCCCACGCAATGCGGGTGTTAAATTCAATATTTCCATCACAGCAATTCGACCACGATATCCGGTGTTATCACAGCGCTCACAACCTTTCGCTGAATACCATTGCTGTTGAGTCGATTCAGTGAGCGTGGCCTCTGACGTTTCAAACTTTTCAACAGGCGGCTCTACGGCTTCTTTACAATGGTTGCACAATTTTCTGACTAGCCTTTGCGCAACAATACAATTTAGTGCAGTAATGAAGTTATTTAAATTAACCCCCATATGTGAGAAACGACCTATTACATCAAAAGCGTTGTTTGCATGAACTGTTGTAAACACAAGATGTCCGGTTAACGCAGACTGCACTGCAATTTGCGCCGTTTCGGTATCTCGTATTTCACCCACCATGATTTTATCGGGATCATGGCGCAAGATTGATCGCAAACCTTTTGAGAAAGTCAGTTGTTTTTTTTCATTGACTGGAATTTGCACAATGCCTTCTAGTTCATATTCAACAGGATCTTCAATTGTTATAATTTTTTCATACCCTGTATTTAGCTCAGATAGCGATGCATATAAAGTTGTTGTTTTACCACTACCCGTTGGCCCAGTAATAAGCACCATGCCATAAGGTTCGTTTATTGCTTTTTGTAATGTTTTAGTTGCCTTACCAGAAAGCCCAAGGCTTTTTATACTTAATTCCCCGAACTCACTGCTGATAGTGTTTTTATCCAGAATCCTTACAACAACATTCTCACCAAATATACTGGGTAAAATAGAGACACGAAAATCTATTTGCCGTGCTTCCAGCCGTAATTTAAATTTCCCATCCTGCGGAATGCGTTTTTCGGCGATATCAAGCTCTGACATTACCTTTAAACGTGAAATCAATGCGCTATGGTATTGTTTATCCAGTGTTTCAGTCGCGGGATATAGTACACCATCTATTCGGTATTTAATTTTTATACCATCAGCATAAACTTCAATGTGTATATCACTTGCTCGTTTTTGTAAGGCGGCACTAATAATTGAATACACCAATTTAATAACTGGCGCATCCGATTCGTTTTCGACAAGGTCAACTTCATGCTCTGCACCCGACTCATCTTCTTTAATAATAACCGGCTTAAAGTCTTCCGATATATTTTGCAATATCTCGCTACGCGCACTTGATTGTTGTAATATCGAAAGGATGTCACTCTTAGCACTTAAAAATACGGTTATTTGTTTTTTTGTAATATTTTCGAGTTTATCAATAAGAATAAGATCAAAAGGATCATGTATTGCAATACTTAAGACATTATCAGTGTGTTCTAATGGTACAACTTGATATTTATTCGCAATATTTGCAGGCAACATTTCAAAGATATCTTCATTAATTTCTTTGGATTCCAGATCTACATATTGATAATGAAACTGCTCCGCTAACGCTTCAGCTAATTGCTTATCCGTGATTTTCCCTGTATTGATTAAGGCTTCACCAATACGCTCATCATTTTTTTCAAGTGCAGTAACAATATCAGTTTCATCAATATATTTATTGCTTGTGAGAATTTCACCTAGACGGCGCTGACTAAATGGATTACTCATTGAATAACATCCACCATACTGAATATTGGAAGGTACATTACAATAATAATGCCACCAACTATGACCCCAATAAACAACATCACAATGGGTTCAATCAATGACATAATTTGTGCCATTTTATGATCCATGTTTTCTTCGTAAAACTCAGACACATCACTTAGTAATGTATCCAACATCCCTGAAGACTCCCCTGCCTCAATCATTTTTGATACTTTAGCTGGGAATAATCTGGACTGGTGCAAAGACTCTGACAGACTTCTACCTGCAACGACAGCTTGCATCGCTTTTTCAAGTTTATCGGCTAAATAGGTGTTTTTTAAAGTCGAGACTGTCATTTCTAATGATGCGACTAATGGTAAACCACTCTTTAGAAGCGATGACATTGTACTTGTTATCTGTATAACAGAAAAATCAACAATCACTTTTCCAATAACCGGAATTTTAGTTTTATATTTATCCAGTATGAGTTTCTGACTCGGTGAATTGGAGAGAACCCTATAGCTAACAACCAAACCACCAAGAAGAAGAACAACAACTAAAGCAATTAAATCAATATTGTCAACAAGCTGAATCATAACCAGCGTCGCATACGGTAATTCTGTTCCCATTCCTGAATACATACTGACAAATTTAGGCATAACAAATACAAATAATATTCCTACAACGGCAAAAAGTGCAAAAACCAGAAAAGCAGGATAGGCTATCGCTTGTTTCACTTTCTTTTCGAACTGTATATTACGTTTTAAATAAACCACATAACTTTTTAATGATGCAGACAAGTTGCCTGTACGCTCACCCGTTTTCAATGCCGAAATAAAAAGCGAGTCAAAAATATCACTATAATGAGCGAAAGCGTCAGAGGGAGATTGTCCTTCGGTTATTTTTTTTAAAATATCTGATAAAACACTCGAAAATCCAGCCAATCCACCATCATTTGAAAGTATTGATAGTGTCTCAGTAATGGATATACCTGCTTTGAGTAATGCTGCGAACTCATGACAAAATAAAATAACATCATCCGACGAGACATTCTTTTTATTTAGAATTCTATTACGTGATTCTTTCTTTTTAACAATATGATTAACAAAAAGTCCCTGCTTGCGAAGCAACTCTTTGGCATCATTGATTGACATGGCTTCAATCAAGCCTTTCTTGATTTCGCCATTATTTGTGTATGCGGTAAAGCTGAAAATTGACATCATTCTTTCAGTAAGTTACAAAAATACCACTATAGCAAATGACTCATGGAACAATACAACAATTTAAACAATCGGGGCTGAATGAGTTACTACAGAATCATTTAAGTCATTGTTTTTATCAGACAAATTGTATAGCAATCCATTGTCAGCATGGCGCATTTGTCAGAAAAGCCAAGCCTTTCAGCAAAAACCACCTGTACAAAAATCATACAACCTAAATTATAAAACTCATACAGCGCTTCTTAATTACGGAATCAGCCATCACATCAAGCTAACACATAAGGTATTAAATGGTTAATTTTTAGCCCATTTTCTCAAGTATGCTCTCCACCTGCTTTGTAACCTTCGTTAATAACTTATCCATTTGCGTTTTATTTTTCGGAGACATATAAGCTAGGGCTAATAATGCTAACGGGTGAATTTGCAGTGTTTCTGCTATCGCATCTATTTTTTCTAACGTTGGACTTTTTATTCCCCTTTCAAGTGAACTAATTATAAGTGCGACTTGAAATATCACTAAAATCTTCCTGCGTTAACCCCCTTGATGTTCTTACCAGCTTTAATGCATTTCACAATTTTATTTATTTCATTGGTAATGTAAATTACGTATTACGGTTAGTAAGTTACAAATACTCCCTATCAAGCTCCTACCCACTCGGATTTAAGTTCGGCTGATATCAGCTATTACACCTTTATATCCATTCAACTACTCACATCATGTCATTGGTGTATTTCGCAGTATTAAAGGTGGTTTTAAGTCGAATATTCGGAGGGTACTTACTAGATGGATATTTTATGAATTTATCATTGAAAGTATTTGTTGTTGTTTCTTTTTGCTTAATACTGACCAACAGCTAATCAACAAGGCTAATTTATCATCATCACAATAAAAATATGCCTCAGGCATTTTTAGTACCTTCGAAATGCGTTTAATTGTCCCAAAATCAGGTACATGCTTATCCGTTTCATACTGATTCATACGAGCACTTGCGCTAAATTCGTCTATACCGGCTTTAATTCCCAAAGATTTCTGGGAAAAACCGGCTAATACACGTGCTTCTCTTAATCGCTTGCTTACGGGTGATTTTTTCTTAGCCAAAGCCAGCTCCTACACTGATTTAGACTAAGATATTCTTAGTTTTTCACTTGCTTAGATACTAAGGAATCCTTAGTATAGTACTTAGAGGTACACATATGAGTAAGTGCAGTTAAAATGCTTCAGACCATAAATGAGCTGAAATCCCCATTCCCTTCATCTTACATAACAATGTACTTCAAATATGGAATTCTATTTAGATAAATAAATCTAGAGATATTAAATTATTAAAATAAAGAAGGGGTAAATATGAAAAATATACAAATATTAATTTTATCTGTAGCACTTGTTGGTTTTTTAAGTTCGTGTTCTTCCTTAAACAGGACAAAAGAAAGAACGGAAGGTTATCGAGTCTACGATATTCAAGGCGGTAATCTAAGTTCTATTTCTAACCATATTAAGGGTGTGATACAAAAAAATTCAGATACTGCTACTTTTACTAATAATATCCCACCTCATCCATTACCTGAAAAAGCATCAAGATTTTCTTTAGTCAATCCTTTTGGCAATTCTGGTATTGGGGCTTTAATGGCAAGACAAGGGGAAACGGTTAAAATTCCAAAATGCGAAGATTCGCCATTTACCAGTATGTCACGTGGGAATTTTGAAGGTTCGGAAAAAACTACATTCTTTGTATGCTTACAACCCTATGCAAAAGGGATCCACATGGATATATATTATGCTTTCACAAAAACATCCGGTGGTTTCAACCCATCAGCACTTGGTAAAAGTTTAGCACAATCAATAGTAGGAGACAGTAGTCAATTTATCCCAAGAACGATAGCCGCTTTAGAACAAGCAGTGCAAAGAACAGGTGCATCTATAAAAATAGTACAAGCATATCCATAAAGATCGAGAAAATGTGTATTTGCGGGAACAACCAACTATTTATTTTATTTTCAGTTGGTTGATCCCTTTGCAAAACTCAATTGACACCATTTTGTAACGCTGGCCACTAAATCTAATTTTTAGTGACCATTAATAACCACAAGATAACAATAGTTGACAGGTTGAAACCG
>UOFL01000028.1_pt1 | contig 18979 bp, 18 predicted proteins | sample 1990081 | NCBI WGS metagenome assembly UOFL01 (sample SAMEA4728526, study PRJEB27164) | hydrothermal vent metagenome | biome: marine basaltic hydrothermal vent biome; feature: marine hydrothermal vent; material: mineral | place: Pacific Ocean | collected 2011-06-14/2011-07-23 | depth 1741 m | reverse complement strand
CGTCAAAAAAGTCAAAGGAGAGGATTAGTCAGTCTAAGGCCGCTGATTTAATAGTGGCTAAACCGAAAGCCAATCTAGAAACAACACCAGATGTCAAAGCAGATATAACGCCTAAGGCCAACCCGGTTGCTAGTGTACAGCCTAAACCCGCTGCGAATTCCGAGAACAAGATAGCAGCCACATCAGTTGCTAGTGTACAGCCTAAACCCGCTGCGAATTCCGAGAACAAGATTGCAGCCAACCCGGTTGTTAGTTCACAGCCTAAACTAGCAGCCACCTCTGACGCTTCCCTAGTTAACCAATCGATTGCTAAGCTCGAGCGAGCCAATACTAAGTCAAAAACTAAGCTCAATATTAAATCAGAGCCAGTGAATAAACTAGAAAAAAAGACAGTCGTCACACATCAATTAGGCTCAGATCCAGTAGATAAGTCTGATCCAGATAAAACGATAGAAAAGTTAATTAAACGTCAAAATAGTTTGGCTCAGCAGATTAAATTTCTGGATAATTTTCAAAGAGACAGAAATCGTGCTTATGATACTTTACGTTCGCTGTCACTTGCTATGGTGCCGGGGATAAACGTGAAATCAATTGAGCAAAACAAAAGTATCTTTTTAGTCAATGGCTATGCAAGTAGTCGCTCTAGAGTAAAATCTTTTGTTAAACGACTTAGTCGATCTCCGCACATCAAAAAAGTTAACATAAAACGAATCAAGGTTCATCAAAAGAGAAAACTATTTTTGATAAAGTTTCAGCAAGCACATAGCGTAAAATCGTATCAGTATTTGTATATTAGGCCAGCAGTGATTCAACAAAATGTGCTCGGAGCGGGACGACGAGTACGGGAGTTAAGGGCTATTCGTGATCGTCTACTAAAGCGCTTCCCGAATGAAAAAGAGGCAAAGATTTTAGTGCGAAAGTTGAAATGGAAGGCCAAAAAAGTAGGCTTGAGAATAATCAGTTTTAAACAAAAGAAAGATAAAACATTGAAAGATCATATACTCTCTCAGGTTCAGATTGTTGCAGTGGGAGATTATGATTCAATTGTAGTATTTCTAAATCGTTTAGGGAGAAGAAAACATGTTAACCAAGTAAGAAGTTTAAAGCTGAATATTCAAAAAGACATCGACAATAAGTCGGAAAAATTCAAAAGTCTACATGTCTCTATGACTTTAAACTTATTTCGTGTTCCAAATTTGCAGAAGCAGCGTCAGCGTATTCCTAATTTAAAATACAGGTTTGTAAAACTTTCGCCCTATAACCGAGTTCCATATTCCGATGATACAGGGATTATAAACCCCTTTAAATATATCGTTGGTCGTTACACAGATTATTGCAACGGTCCTCTAAGTTATGAACAGATTAGCAAGGTTAAACTTGTTGCTGTGTTAAATAGAAAAAAGAAAATGGCGCTGCTAAAAGCAGCCAATGGTAAAATTTACAGAGCACGATTTGGTACTTGCATTGCGCGCAATACGAAAATCAGTCGAATCACACAAAAATCAGTTATAATGAAAACTGTTGAAATGCAATTTGGTCGTCCCAAAATAATGGTGCGTAATATCAAACTACAAGCTAAGTAGTGACTAAAAAACGCCCTTAATTCATCATTACTTTAACTGTACGAGTCACCTATCGCCAATAGCTCTAATCAGTTGAGGTGATAGCAGCCTGAAAATCGCTGATAGATTTTGTTAAGTGAGAGTAAAGAGGTGATGAAATTTGTTGATTGATGACAAGCTGCTAGATCTTCAACTATGTGTCTGGTTTTTAGAGGTCGTAGAGTGCTAAGGTTGAATTTGCTAAGTCTATTTTAGACTGTGGAACGAAACTGACCATAGTACAACATAAAAAGAGAGTTTATATGTCAGTTCGTGGTTTTTCCTGTATCGGTCTTGAATCCCCTAAATTTGCAGAAAATGTGGGAAGTGCTATGCGTGCAGCAGGCTGTTTTGGTGTGGCAATGGTGGCGACTAGTGGGCAGCGTTTTAAAGATCTATCTACTGATACCAAAAAACATTATAAGCATTTACCCTATTTGACTGTGGATAATTTACAAGTTGCCATTCCACATATGTGTGTACCTGTGGCAATAGAATTATTACCTGATGCAGTGGCATTGCCAGAATTTCACCATCCAGAGCGGGCTTTTTATATTTTTGGTCCTGAAGATGGGAGTATCAGCAGCTCTGTTCTTAATTGGTGTCAGCAACGGGTGTATGTTCCAACAGAGGGTTGTATGAATATTGCTGCGACTATAAATGTAGTATTATACGATCGTCAATGTAAGCAAAGAAAATAGAGCTGAACCCATCATGGTTTATGTGTTGACGGTTTTTAATAGTGAGAAGTAAGTGTAATCAATCGTATTACTATAATACTGTAAAACCTTATGACTTAATGTTTTGCTCAATATTATTTAGATTGTAAAACAGGGTTTTCGTATATCGGAGGTAAATATTTTGTTAGGGCATGACTATCTTGAAAATTACCAGTTATTCATCGATGAAATCTTAGAGGTGGGTGAGGTCTGGGGTTTAGTTCAAAATGAAGGCTGTGCTATGTGTCAATCTATTGAAGATGAATCAAAAACGGTTGTTCCATTTTGGTCTGATAAGGTGTTAGCTGAAATCCATTGTATCGATGATTGGCAAGAATATCAGGTAGAAAAAATTGATTTGCAGGACTTTGTAGAGCAGTGGTTACCAGGCTTAAAGGAAGATAAATTACTCCTGGGTCCCAATTGGAACCAAGAATTAGAGGGGCTTGAAATCGAGCCTGCTGAATTGATTTCATTGTTAAAATAGCAGGACTATGAGTAATTTGACCCTAGCTGTACCTTAGTGATTAAGAAAGTTAGTAGTCGATGTTGTAAGTAATATTTGACTACCTCTTTATGGGAAAGCTATTTTGGCATGTTTTTGTTTATGCGAAGCGACCACCTTTCCTTGGCTATTCCAATAGGTCCACTTTCCATTCGGAATGTTATTTTTATGAGCGCCTCGTAATTTTTTACTGTTACGTGCATTATCATAATATTCGATATAAACTCCATTCAACTCATTTTTTTTGTATTGTGATTTCACCCACTGACGCCCACTGGGATAGTATCGGGTACTGACTCCGTTGATACTTCCTTTTTTATAGTAAACAATTTTATTAGCTGTTTTTCCATCAGGATACCAGTAGAGCCATTTTCCAGTCCGAAAATTATTACGATATTGGCCTGTTAATAGTTTTGATTTATGCTTACGGTCAGAGAAGATTTCAAATTTTCCATGTAATTTATTCGCAAGATAAGTCATGGTTTTCAATACTCGGCCACTAGGATAATAAAAAATATGGTTACCGTGAAGGTTTCCCTTTATATAAGCGCTGCGTTTCCATACCCTTGAGGCTGAATAATAATAAGTCCATATCCCTTGACGTTTGCCATTAGTATAATTTCCACTAGTAGAGATAATCTTATTTTTTATGTCAAAGTATTCTTTATACAGCCCATCTAAGATTCCATTTTTGTAGGATATTGATTTCCATAATCGTCCATTCTCATTATATTGGATGACTATTCCGTGTAATCGTCCCTTTGTATATTGAGCGGTTTTATTTAACTTGCTACCATCGCTGGACCAAAATCTCCAGATTCCATGGCGAACATTCTTTAGATGACTGCCTTGTTCAACAATTTTTTTATTAGCAGGATTGTATTTTATTGCGAGGCCATCCAGCAAGCCATGTCGATAATGAAGTTTTTGATAAATTTTACTATTCACGTAGCTGACATAATGGCCATTTAAAAGACCTTTATCGTAGTTCGCTTGGCTAATAAGACGGTGATCGAATGTCCATCGTGACCATAGGCGAAACTTGTGTCCTTTATGATACTTACCACGCACGGCAGGAGTATTATTTTTGTTGTTATAATATATTGTAAATTGACCACTCAACAAATTAGTGATGTAGGCAGCCTGCTGCCTTTTTTTTCCGTTAGCATAAAAGCTTTGATAAGAGCCATGTAATTCGCCAGCCTTATAATTGGCGATTATCAGCGAGATACTTTTAGAACCATAAATCCACTGACCGACTCTTCGTTTTTTTTTGTCAAGTGTACCCTGCCACTTTGGTGCTTCAAGCTTTATTCCTTGTGGGCTAAAGCTGGCATTAGCGGCGGTGCTAGGAAATAAAAAAATCATCACTATAAGGAGTATGGAAGAATGTATTGTGCAATATTTCATTAGGATAATTGGGTCTTATTTATCAATAGATAGCTTAACAATACCATAACTTAGGCAAAGCACCAGAGATAGTGTCTGTGTAATCAGTGGATAAAAATCCTGTATTTCAGAATGGTTGTTATATTGCTGAATTGTAGATAGGGTGTATATCACCGGAGTCGGCGAGGGGAACTCATTAAGTTTCTGGAATTTATCTCCCTGATATATAATAAATAGACCGATATTTACTCTTCTTGTTAATTTTGTGTACTTAATCATTGATTTAGGTGGGAAGTGGTGGAATACTAGTCGGTTCATAATAATAGACGAGGTTCTCACAGTGAGACGTATATTGGCCATTTTAGTTCTATCTGCATTTGCTACTGGCTGTGTAAAAGAACAAAGTTATGCAGAACGCCTATCAAACAATAAAAATCCTATGACAGCATTACATGCTGATGCGACTTCAACTCGTTATGAGGCGGAGTATTGGAAAAAACAAAAACTACTGAATTCAAAAACCTGGGTTAATGCAATCGCTTTTTGCAAATGGCATGACGACTACACCAATTGCTATGCAGTGAATGAAGTGTACGGCCCACATACCGAATTAAAATCTATTGCCAAGAAATTGAATAAGAGTAAGCCAGTCAGTAAAGAAGATGCGAAAGAAGCTCAAAGCTGGACAGAAGTTGAAAGTCGCCAGAAGAAAGCGGATGAGTTAGCAGTACAAAAAGATAAGAAAGAGGCATTGAATGGCTCGAACGATGCTAATAATACAGAGATTAGCGAGGAAGAAAAGGCTAAGCTGGCAAAAATTCAGAGTGAACAAAGTAGAATTAAAAAACTATCTAAAGTAAAGAAAAAAACAAGTAAGTCACAACGCGCTAAGCGAAAACGTAAGAAAAAGCGTGCTAGACGAAAGCATAAAAAAAGCAAAACAGCTAAAAAGGCCTAAAGTGTTAAAAGTAGCATAAGTGTTGCTGCTTTCGATCAATGAACCTTTAAGGGTACTCAGGGTTAACATTGATCCTGATAAAACTGTTTTGATTGTGTTCGGGGACTTTTCCTGGACACAATATGACTATAAATTATATAGAATCCCGTAGTAATTCCCTTTATAATTTTCTCCAACTATAGTAATTTTTAATTATTTATATCCTTTTAATTTTAGAGGGCTCGTTAGGGTCCAGGAGTATTTAAGTGAGTGTCAAAAGATTGGGACGTCAAATCATGGTGTCGGCTATATTACCCGCTATGTTACTTTTTGTTAATTCAGTACAATCTGCTGCTGCAGGCACTGAGTGGAAAAAAACTTCAGGAAAATTAACGGCTATTTTGGTATTGACTGATAAGCCGAAAGTCTATGCAAAAGCATGGTCAAAGGCAAAATCAAAACTGCCTACAGGGCTGATTACTACAGCCGTTAAAAAATCGAAATTATTGGTGGCCATGGTTTTCTTTAAAGGTTGTGCAGGAGACTCCACCAATTTGTGTGATTCTGAAATTACTTATCATGTTTTTAAGCCTGATGGAAAATTGTATGCAAAGCGAGTGGGCTTATCTTTATGGAAGCATGCTGTAGTAAAGTCGGGTTTAATGTTGAGTTCTGCAAATTTAGCGCTCAGTTTTGAGGCTAAAGATCCTGTTGGGAAATATAAAGTTATTGTCAATATAAGTGATAATATTGCTAAAAAGAAACTGAAATTAACTCGTTTTGTAACAGTGTCTAAATAAAAAATTGCTGAATTTGAAAACCACATAAACCACTTTTAAGACGTTTAGTTTGAACAATTGACAGGATATTTTAGCTTAACTTTGTTGATGAATGCCAGTGTTGTGCTGCAGAGAATTTGAGATATCCTGTATTGTCCCTTGAATTATTAAGCGATCTGTACCAGGAGTGGTTTTAGAAATTATTTTATGTTGGACATATAAAGTACGATTTAATATATTAGTAAGATTAGTTTCTATATCAACACTGTTTTCATTAAATGGCTCGATCGAGTGGATGCAATCGATAAAACGATTGCGGTCTCCCACATTCATCATTGAGATAAAATCATTAAACGCAGGTTCAATTTTTTCATCACGCACTATTCCCAGCATATTGTACAGTTCGTTCGACCACCACATAGTGTTACTGATAGGATCAAGCTCCCAGTTACCCAGTTTGGCGATTCTTTGGGCTTCTTTCAAACGACAGCTAGTGGTTTCTAATGCTGTTGTTTTTTCTTGAAGTTTGACTGTCATGTCTTTAAATGCACTGAGTAAAACAGAAACTTCGCGCGGTCTTAAGCGTTGTTCTTTTATATTAAGTTCGTTATTGGTACCCGCTGCAATCTTATTGGCATAGTTTACAAGCGCAGAAAGTGGTGCAGTAATGTAGCTTGCCATGCCCCAGCTAATAGTCCCCGCAATCAGTATGCCCATAAAGGCAATGAGTAAGGCCACTGCTTTAACATAATCTGCACGTTTTTCAAGTTCTCGAACAGGTTGAGGAATCATTACCCCCCAACCTGTTTCTTTGACAAAGGTATGTCCTGCAATCATATCAGCTTCTAATGCAGGAGAATAAAACTGTGTGACTCCAGTAATGCGATTCTGCATTTTCTTAACCGGACTAATGGCGCTGATATCTTTCATAGAGTTAACCCAGGATTTAAGTGGGTGTGCTAATACTCTACCGCTTTGGTCAACAATCGCTGCATGACCGCGTTTACCAAAGCTTATCGCTTTTTGTATTTTGAGAATATATTCAGTACCGACTGTCGCGACTAATAGAGTGTCTCTATCGAGGCGCCGTACCACACAAAATAGTTTGGCACTAGTGTCATTGCCCAATATTCCACTAATATGAGATTGGCTATTATTGAGATTTATTTTGTCCTTATTTTTTGTCAGATATTGCTTTAGATAGTCAGGTATCTGAGCCTTATTTTGTGTTGTAGCATGTAGCCATGCTTTATTTTTCAAATTGTTATTCATAAACCAAATTTGTTTTACATGCAGGGTATTGAAAAATTGTAAGAGTGACTTGCTTGGGGGGTTGTTTTGTTTATCGAAAGAAACGATACGTAAACCAGTTTTTAAATCTACAATATAACGAGACAATGAATTGGTTAGGTTTTTGGCAATAATCAGGTGTTTTTCATGAACAGCGGTATATTCTTTCTTTAAGGCGCTATCATATACCCACAACGATAATATTATGACTGGAATTGTGGAAATAAAGACAAACGATATAAATAAGAGTGTTCGTAGCGTAAATTTTGAGTGTTTTTGATTCATGTAATACCAGCTGCTAACTCTAAAAATCTCTAACAATAAAATAGTAGATAATTGAGTAATAAAAATTTCCTGTTAGTCCCTGTTTCGGCAGAGTAGGAAAAATCTGTGATGGAAATTGAATGATAGCTTAAGAAAGTTTATGAGGAGAATTCTAGCCATAGTGTGAGGGCTATTGGCGGAGATGTATCAGCAGGTGCAAGGACTATTTTTTTAGCGTCCTAGTGTCTTAGTGAGTGTTAGTGTGGCTAAATCAATATCAGTTACTTAATTTATTGGTCTTTTTTATAGGGGATATTTTTTTACCTTTATTAAGCAAATCTGCAATACGTGATTTTTGTAGACCGTGAATAACTTTATTGTCAATTAAAAAAAGTGGTACGCCTCTACCACCGAGTTCGAAAAACTGCTCTTTTCCGTCCTTTGATGAGTCGATATTATAGTCGTAATAGGCAATTCCATTTTTGGCAAACATCGCACGAGCCTCAATACAGTATGGGCACCACTTTGTAGAGTACATAATAATGCGAGCCTTGTTTTCATCGCTTACACGTGTCGTCGGGTATAACAGTCCATGATATTTGTACCCATACCAGACAATGAGTCCTATTAGAGCGATATTCAAGAATAAGTTAAGAATACGATTACCTGTCCAGGCTTTTTTACTTGGAAGAGTGTTTTCTGTGTTTTTAGTATGAGTCATTGTTTGGTACATTTTTGTGCAATAAAGTGGCTAATTTTATCATAGTTAGTCTGACACATTACAGAAAAAACTTGAGTATAAATATTACTGGATTAAAATACAGCGTTATACTTAATAGCCTTATCAGGCTAAGGAATATGAGGTGATAGGTATGAGTAAATATGTAGTGATTAGTGGTAGTACTCGTAACAATAGTGAGTCATCGAAAGTAGCGCGCCAAGTGATCAAGTGCTTAAAAGAGTCTGACCAGGAACAAGAGGCGGAACTGGTGGATTTATCTAGTGCAAAAATACCAAACTGGAGTGAGACTTTTTGGGAAGAAGAGGCGCCATCTGCAGAGTGGACTGTTGTCTCTAATCAATTGAAAGAGTGTCTTGCTGTGGTGATTGTTGCTCCTGAATGGAATGGAATGGTGCCTCCTGAGTTGATGAATATATTTCTTCTTGCAAGTAAAAATGAATTTGCCCACAAACCAGCAATGATTGTAGGAGTGTCATCAGGTGTAGGAGGAACTTATCCTGTGGCACAATTGAGAAACTTTGGTGCCAAAAATACTCGGCTAGTTTATATGCCCGACCATGTTATTGTTAAAGACGTGTGTAATGTTTTTAATGAAGACAAAGCGGTGAGTGAAGACGATAAGTATCTGCGTGAAAGACTTCTTTATAGTACCCGTATGTTAAAGGTCTATGCTGATGCATTTGTAGCGATTCGTGACAGTGGTGTTTACGATCGTGCCAGTTTTCCTTACGGCATGTAAAAGTTATACAGGATGATTGAGATTGGCTTATTAAGTAATCTGAGCGAGCGAGGTATCTTAGTTGTTTGGCAATAAATATTTCAGGTTTGTCCAAACTAAATAGTAGACTCATTGAATAATATTTAGTTTGATGTATAACGGATATGTGTGTGACAAGAGCAATCAAGTGTTGTGACAAGTAAACGAGTTCAGTTCAATTCCACAGGAAAGCCTGCTAGTTTCCATTCTGGATAACCTTCTTCCAGGCGTCGCACCTGTAATCCCTGTTGACGTAAACGAGCTACCGCATCAAAGGCTAATACGCAATGAGGACCCCGACAGTAAGCGATGACTTCAAGGTCAGGGTCCAACTCTTCCATTCGTTTTTCCAAATCTGCTAACGGAATATTACAGGCCCCTGAAATATGACCCGCTGCGAACTCTTCTGCAGGACGAACATCAATCACAGTGACCAAGTCTTCTTTAACGCGGCTTAAGAGTTCTTCTCGACAGATAGGTTCTAATTCATCCTTAGTGATTAGATAAGTACTCACCAGCTTATCAACTTCGGCAAGATTAGATTCAGCCACAGTTCTAAGCAAACTCATCAATTTAATGACTTCATTATCAGTGATCCTGTAATAGACTTTTAGACCCGATTTTCGAGTTTTGACTAATCCTGATTGACGTAATTGCTGCAGATGTTGAGAGGTGTTGCCGACAGTTAAACCAGATACTTTAGAAAGTTCATCTACGCTTCGTTCACCTTGGGCTAAAAACTCGAGTATTTCCAGTCGGTTACCATTACTTAGTGCCTTACCAATACGAGCAAATTGTGAAAATAAGTCCTGTTTAAAGTTATTGATTGGCATTATTTTATCACCTTATTGATTTATTCAAGTATTCTATTAATCTATAGAATAGTATGTTAGCATGAATTTGTTGAGTGAACCATTGCAAAGAGTATGAGATTAAGACTCAGTCTAGTCAAAAAGTGAGTATAGCAACAACCAATAGGACAATAGTATGGGAATAACAGAGTTTATTATTAAACATGAAAAAGTCGTGCGCATGAGTTTTTTCTTTGGAACGTTGGTAATTATGGCGGTTTGGGAAATTGTTGCTCAACGTCGGAAATTAACCCGATCTAAACCCATTCGTTGGACGAACAACCTAGGCATTGTTTTTCTCAATAGTTATGTTATCTATTTACTCTTTCCAGCAGCGGCAGTGGGTGTTGCGCTATTTGTGAATGCACAAGGGTGGGGTTTACTTAACTATTACTCGATACCATTTTGGATTGCCGTATTAAGTTCTGTCATTATTCTTGATTTAGTGATCTATCTGCAACATGTGATGGTGCACGCGATTCCGGTCTTGTGGCGTTTGCATCGAGTTCATCATGCAGATCCAGATTTTGATGTGACCACTGGTGCAAGGTTTCATCCATTTGAAATTGTTTTCTCGATGCTAGTAAAATTTTCAATCATTATCCTATTAGGGCCTCCGATTGTTGCAGTGATTATATTTGAAGTGGTATTGAATGCTTCAGCGATGTTCAATCACAGTAATATACGTTTGCCTAAAAGACTTGATCGTATATTACGTTGGATAATGGTGACTCCTGACATGCATCGTGTTCATCATTCTGTACATGATGATGAGGCGAATAGTAATTTCGGGTTTAATTTACCTTGGTGGGATAGGCTATTCGGCACCTATAAAAGTCAGCCACGAGACGGGCATCAGGACATGATAATTGGTATCCATCACTTTAAGGATGCTAAGCAAGTTTCATGGTTGCCGGGTATGTTGACTTTACCTTTTAAGGGGAATACGTCTGCCTATGTGCTTAATCGCCGCCAATGGAGTGATAAAAATGAAAACTAAATGGTTACGCTGGGGAGTATTGTTGATTTTATTGATGGGAATCGTATTGGCCGTGACCTATTCTAATTTGGTGAGCATAAAGACACTCAATATTTGGGTGCAAGGGGCTGGTATAGTTGGACCTTTATTATTCATTTCAGTCTATATAATAGGAACGATATTTTTTATCCCCGGTTCAATTTTAACCGTGGCTGGTGGTATATTATTTGGGCCAGTGATGGGAAGTTTGTATAACCTGACTGCTGCGACTATTGGGAGTCTATTATCATTTCTAATGGCACGTTATATTGCCTTTGATTGGGTTAATGGTCAATCAGGACAAAGGTTTAAACAAATTTCGGCAGGGATTGAAAAAGAAGGCTGGCGTTTTGTGGCTTTTGTACGCTTAGTACCTTTATTTCCCTTTAATTTTTTAAATTATGCCCTTGGTTTAACGAAAATAAAAGTGTCACATTATGTGATTGCCTCATTTATTTGTATGTTGCCAGGTGCTGTGGCCTATACTTATTTAGGACATGCAACAAGTGTGGTCATGACGGAAGATATCACTACAAAGTCAATGGTACAAGTGGGGTCGATTGCACTCGCATTGATAGCGATAGTGGCTTTCCTACCTCGTTTGATACGACATTTGAGGCAGGATAGTCTGCAGTCTAAGTCGTAGAAAATTTTATTCACTAAAGTGCTTTCACCTACTGTAATTAGTGGCGACTTTCAAAAAACCTGATTTCTCAAGGAGATTAAAGATCGCCAGCATCAGTTAAGCAAAAGTTTTTTACTGGTCAATATACAATGCGAAAGTTTTCGCACTGGATAAAATAAAAAGCTTCAGATTAATGAAATTTTATTTTGCTTTATCCACCATCTGGATCATGAGTTCTTCCACTTCAGAGGCGATAGTCAGCAAATCTTTATTGTCCGATAAAGTTGCCAGCATCTCCGCCGGCTTAATTAAACCGATTTTCGTTTGTCCCTTTTCAGTATAAACCGAGATACGACAGGGTAATGCCATATTCAGTTGCATATCAATCGCCAATACTTTGGTTGCCTGATGGGGGTTACACACTTCAAAGACTTTACAATTTTCTTCAAAATCAATTCCCTTGCCTCGTAAAGTTTCGCCAATGTCGTGAATATGCAAAACGCCAAATTCGAGTTTTTTGACTTCTATGTCTAAGTCTTCTGAGGCTTGTGTAAATGATTTATCTGTATCCACTAAATAGTACATAATAACTCCATATAATAAGGTGCCAATGGGCGTCAATTTATCAGGTCTGAGAGTTAAAATAAAGCACAATACAAAAACTGGGGGATTCTATGTGATCGCTAGTCTAAAACCCATAAAGGAATTATAGGGTTTGACTTTGATGATTAAAGATCTGTGAAATCAATCCGATAGTTTGACTATATCAATATTTAAGAAAGTAACAGTGGATTTAATAAAGTAACTAAGAAAGTAATATGGTAAAAATTAACGTTTTTAATCGCAGTATCGCAATGAGTGTAGTAGTCATTTTGACTCTTACTGCTGGTGCGGCTGTGCAGCTCTATTATTTTACTCAGAAAATGATTGCTAACGAAATTGAACTAAGACTTTCGAATTTAGTGACCGCTGAGCAAAAAAAATTAGTAGTATTGACCCGCGACTGGAAAACTCTATTGACTATGATCTCTAGACAAAAGTTGTTAAAACAATATGCGGCTGCAAGCTACCATGATAACAAGCGTGAACTAGCACGGTTACAACCGACACTTGAGAAAATGTTGCTTAATTACTCCCTGCTTAAGCCAAACTTAATTAAATATATACGGTTTATTAATTCTAAGGGTAATGAAATAGCACTGGTTAAAAACGGCAAGGTTAGTCATTCTTACAAAAATCGAAATTATCGGACTTATTTTACTCTAACAAAAATCCGAAAAAACTATGAAATTAATGATCCAACGTATCGCCAAGGTGGAAAGTATACTGCGCTTGATTGGTCTGTTCGAATAGGTAATAAAAAGCAATTTCATGGAGTGTTGACCATGACATTGGATTTATCTCAAATCCGTACTATTACTGCAAGCACTCAAGCTGCTGGAGTGTATGATGATTATTACTTATTGGATTCTTTAGGCCGAGTTATTTTGGGGCCTGCTACTCAAGTGTTAGGAGCCTCCGTTCCATCCTTCAAAGAAGTGATTTCATTGAATAAAAGATTTACGGATCGTATCAATAATATTGTTGCCGTTAAGTACATTGCGCCGATTAATGCATACACTGCGTTAGTCATTCACTCTAGTTCTATTGACGAGTGGCATCAGAGAATTTATCAGCCAATTGTGAGTGTTTTAATAATATGCTGCCTATTTATTATTATTTTGGTGGTGACGTTATCAAAAAGAATGTGTCGTATGGTGAAAAATAGCCACCAACTTCAATATGACCGTGACAAACTTAATGAAATGGTATGCCTTAAAACTTCTGAGCTACAATTGGCTACTCAAGAAGCGGAGCATGCCAGTAAGATTAAATCTGAATTTTTGGCGAACATGAGTCATGAAATCCGAACTCCTATGAATGGAGTATTAGGCCTACTAGAACTCATTCAACAAACGGCCCTTACTGAAGAACAACAAAAGTATTTAACAACGGCGTATGCATCAGGACAGTCTCTATTATCCATTATTAATGATATTTTGGATTTTTCAAAAATCGAGGCGAACATGATCGAGCTAGAGCTCATTAATGTTAACTTGAAATCGTTGCTCGAAGAAACCAAAGACCTGTATTTTCCAATGGCTAATGATAAAAAACTAGCGCTACATTTAGAGGTGGATAGTAATGTGCCTGAATGGGTGAAGTTAGATCCTACTCGTTTACGGCAGGTGTTAAATAATCTTCTAAACAATGCAATTAAATTTACTCGCGTTGGAAGTGTCAGTTTGATTGTTAGCGCCGATAGTTCGACCATGCCAGTGATCAAGTTTTCAATAGTCGATACTGGTATTGGTATTTCTGACAAAGTAAAACTAAATATATTTCAATCTTTTAGTCAAGCCGATGTATCTACAACACGTCAATTTGGTGGGACAGGTCTTGGTTTAGCAATATCCAAGAAACTAGTTGAGAAGTTTAATTCAAGTTTGGAAATTAGCTCAGTACCCAACGAAGGCAGTACATTCTATTTTTCTATGCAAGTTGCATTAGGTCACGGTGTTGAAGTGGTTCGTGACACTCATCATTCTAATACAAAGCATGACGGCAAAATACATGTGTTAGTTATTTCAAGTATTCCTAGTGCTGGTGAAGAGACAAAGAAGATATTGGAGAAAGCGAGTTGCTTAGTTTCAGTATGTAGTCAATTGTGTGAAGTGGCAGGAATAGTAAAATATGCTAACTCAACTAATAAGCCCATAGTCGCGCTAGTGCTTAATAATGAACCGATCGGACAATCCTTGAAAATATGGAAAAATCAGCTTAAACAAGTAGTCGATACCGATTCAATTAAGTTTCTATACTTGTCCCTTGGGAAAAATGAAAGTGAGTTAGATGATTGCTTAAATAAATTAGAGGATGCCGGGTTTCATGCATTGATATCAGACTCGTGTGGTCTTGGTAGAATCAAGCCACTGCTCATTGAACTGGACTATACATCAGCGTCAGGTAACGTGGTTCACGTGAAACAGGGTGATTTTAGTAAGTGTCAGAGGCAATATGATAAAGATAAAACGGTTTTGGTTGCTGAGGACAATACTGTTAATCAGATAGTAGTAAAGGGTATGTTGGACGAGTTAGGATATTGTTGTCAGATTGTTAGTAATGGTTTGAAAGCAGTCGAGGAATATAAAAAAGGGGGGTATGCCTTAATCCTAATGGATATGCAAATGCCAGTCCTTGACGGAATTGAAGCCACAAAAGCAATTCGGTCCATTAGTGGTGAATATCAAATCCCGATTATTGCACTGACCGCGAATGCGATGGCTGAGGATAAGTCGCGTTGTCTTGAGGCTGGCATGGACGACTTTATTAGCAAGCCTCTATGTTTGGCAAAATTGAAAGATAAATTAACTGATTGGCTCAACATTAATAGAGAAGATACCAAAATCTCGAATAGCTCGAGTTAACTAATCTGATTTCAATGAATGAATAAGTTGATTTAAGGTCTAAATCGACCATCACCTCTCTCTTCAATTGCAGAGCGGTCTATTTCGGGTGCTTCTCGGCTAATCTCTGGTGCCTCACGGTTAATGGTCGGTACTTCACCATTATTGATATTGCCGGAGGGCGAATGCTCATTCTTACTATGATATTTGTAGATGCTAATATCAAATTTTTCTCTGCTAATTCTAGAGGCTTTTATGGTGAGAAGTTTCCCCAGTTGTTGTTGTGCGTATTGTTTGGGGACCGTTAAACCGAGTCTTCCTAAAGTGAACGTGTCGTCAATCATTTTTCGTATATAACCACGAATAAAAAATTTCTTGATTGATTGATGATGCTTAATGTTCTTAATAGAGCGCACTTGTTTAATGACAAAATTATTTTTTGCAAAATGGCCTGTGACAATCATGTAGTCATTGCTATTGTTGGGTATGGCCGCCTGGTTGATAATTCGTATATTTCTAATATAAGTCTGTCCCTGCTTGGAATGAGGATAGCCACTCAGTAAATATTGGTGATGAGCTTGGTGTTTTAAATTAGTGGCATGAATTAGAAAGTTATTATCAGTATAACCACTAACCTTAAGCCATTGCCCTATTTTTGGTAAAGGCATATTTTTATCACTGAGCTTGATTGTCTGTTTTAGAATAGTAAACGTGTTTGATTTCTTATCTCGTTGCGTGACGACACCAGCCACTTCATGAATAACATGGATATAGGAACCTTTGATACTAGTACGACTATAGGCGAGTACATCAACATTGTCACCTAAGGTCAGTTTGTAGGCAGAACTGGTCGAGCCATCAACTTTTAATATTGTGCTGGCGTTATAGTGAATACGAGCCTGATTAACAAAAATGCTACCAAAAGCACTAATATGTCCTGAAAAATAGATGTCAGGCTTGTGAGTATGGCCTGTGCCACCTACACCATCGTCCTCGTTGACTGATTTTGCTAGTGTCACTGGTTCCATAAAAGTGCAACTTGTGTTACTTAATAAAACCACTAGTGCGATTAGTCTGTACCACATTATTTTTTATTCTCCATATCGCTGTTATTGGTATTATCAAACCAATAACAACCGTAACGAAAGCGGAACTCATTGTTAATAGTCTCTGGATTACTGGAATCTATATCTTGGGCTTTTAACTTTAGTGCTTCCTTATTCAATATATTCAGTGTTGCTTTTGATTGATTAACGGCCATAGTTTGTAACTTTTTAACCGATTCAGGGGATAGGCAACTATAAAAAACACTTCTTTCAAACATTGCTTGTTTGGTTTCAAGTAGATTATGAACACAGGTATCAATATGATCTGTGATGTTTCTTCCAAAAAAGTAAATCTTTTCATCAAATCCAGTATGAGGAACAAATGATGTTTCACGTAAGCACACTCGATCTTGATCATCGATAACGACAATGCCAAGCGCTAACCAGTCATCAAGTAATGCGCGAGGATGAATATCTTTGCTGACGCTTTCTACCAGTTCTTTAAATCCAATACTATTTTTGTCAGTGACTCTTGCCAGTTTTTTAGGCTCACCCTGTTGATCACAGAATTCAGCTGTCGCTAACCAGCGTGATACCAGTAAGGCACCCAGTGACGTTGTTTTAAATACTGGTTCGTCCTCTGTTAAAACTTCGTTGAGAATTCGCTTAATTTCTTTTCGATTGATGCCGGTTTTGACAAAGATACGACTCAAAGAAGGTGTTTTGCCATCTAACTCTACTTGCTCGTGAGCAGTCTTCACATAAACAGATTTTAATAGATCACATAAGACAGGATATGTTATCCCTTTATTTATCAAAAGTTTAACTAGTGGTTGGCATAGCCACCACACAGCTTTCAATAATGCCTTGGTAACAATATTTTTGCCTGCTTCACTCAATGTAATTCTCTTTATATGTGACTGAGTATTCAGTTTATCAAAAACAGAACAATAGTTTCCTGGTTTGGCGTTGACATGGGAATTATTCCCATATAATCTTACAAAATATGGGAAATAATCCCATTGTTACTTTAACTGATTGGAGATAACTATGACAAGTAAAACATCACTGGCCTTAATCGCACTATCTGTCCTGAGTATTGGTACAGCAGTGGCTACTGACTCAGCGCATGATGCTGCGAAGAATGGCATAGGCGAGCATGTGAGTAATGCCGCAAAAACAGGCCAAAAAGTGCATGATGAGCAGTTTGGAAAAAAAATAAGTGAAATATCAGCAGAAAAAGCAGACAAAGTTCGTGTTAGCTTTGTTGGTAAACAGGAACAAATAGAAAGAGCACGCCCAGAACGTCCAGAAACTCCTGAACGTCCAGAAACTCCTGAACGCCCAGAAACTCCTGAACGCCCAGAAACTCCTGAACGTCCAGAACCTGGTCGATAGTAGTTTAAGGCTGATTGAATGTTACTAATGCGTTTTTGATCTGAGTATATTTTTGATTAGCCAGCGACTTTACTGGCTCAAGGCTCAACAGAAATTAATGACACTATACTTTTGTTTTTAGTTTTGGAGCCTTGAGTATATATAGGTAGGCATTGATTTTGAGCAGATTAAAATGCTGTTGAAATTTGTCTATGTGGAACAATTTGGCATTAAAAGTAGGCTCAATTTTCTCACTTTTGTATACGGTGTTATTTTATCTTATTTTATCTTGCCCTCACTTGAACAATATTCAAAAGCCTACTCGTTTGACTTACTGACCCGGTATTTCAATTGAGCACCATGCAAGAAATTTCTTAATATTTGATCCATGCAGTCTCGATAGTGTTTGTGATCTTTTTTTCGAAAAAAAGCACTAAGTTCATGTTTGCTAATTTGCACATCAGCACTAGCAAGAATAGTTAATATATCTTCTGCTTTTAAATTCAGCGCTATTTTGAGTTTTTTAAATACAATATTGTTATTGAGCTGTGTCTCAGGCTCTACTTGTATTCCTTCTCGTTTTCCACGTTTATCATTTATCAGGCCATTCAGAAAAGTCGATAATTGTATATCGCTGCATTGCTGAAAAGAAGGGTCTTCTTCTTTTTTTAACCAATCACTAATTTGTTCACGACTCACCTTTAAATCAGCCATTCCAAATATCGCAATCATTTTTGAATCGCTAAAGTCAAATATATAACGGACTCGTCGTAACACATCATTATTGTTCACAAATAGCCTCTGTTCTCATTCATAAAATAGAGAGAGTTGTCAGTTAGAACTGCATAGAAATAATACGCGCTCTGGGATAGAGCGATTAAGCAGGCGAAAGCATAACATACAAGTCTGGATTTACTAATCATAAATTCTATAACGTCTAGTCTCTATAAGATGTATTATACTAGACTATCTGATTAAGTCTGGTCCGTGGGATCACTATTCAGAAAGGCCAAGAGGCGAGTAGAGATACGAATAAAATGCTAATAGCGAGATTTTCAGTAGAATCATTGACTTTTAAGGGTTGGCAATGAAAAATTGTAATCAATGTGGTAAATGTTGTATTAAATATAGCCATGGGGGACTTTCAGCCTCATCTACTGAAATTGAATTGTGGGACAAGTTTCGACCCGCTATTTATCGATACGTAAAAGAGGGTCAAATCTGGGTGAACCCTGACACTGGCGAAGAATTAGAGCTTTGTCCGTGGTTACGTAAAGAGCCTGACAACAACGTCTATACCTGTGATATTTATCATGATCGGCCTGAAGACTGTCGTTTTTACCCTGTGACCATTGAGCAAATGATTGTTGATGAATGTGAAATGTTAAGTGTCCATGATTTGAAAAATCCTTCACTAGCACAAAGAACTCTCGACAAATTAATGATTGATAGCCGACCTGCCTATTCAAAGGATTAGTCATTATCTAAAAATTAACCCAGTACAGTTAACCGAGTACAAAATACACTCTTTATTTAAAATAGCCAGTGCGTTGTGTGATCGGCAAGTAGGCAGATTACTGTATTTATAAGACGCTAGTATCCTGTTTCTGTTTCTGTTTCTGTTTCTGTTTCT
>UOFL01000021.1_pt1 | contig 19671 bp, 18 predicted proteins | sample 1990081 | NCBI WGS metagenome assembly UOFL01 (sample SAMEA4728526, study PRJEB27164) | hydrothermal vent metagenome | biome: marine basaltic hydrothermal vent biome; feature: marine hydrothermal vent; material: mineral | place: Pacific Ocean | collected 2011-06-14/2011-07-23 | depth 1741 m | reverse complement strand
TTATTGTATAACGTATTATTTTCCCGAAAAAATTTCTGAGTTAGTTTAAATGACGATTTCCACTTACCCATTAATTTGGGGGCAGCGCTAATTGATAGCGGTAGAAGTAGTAATATAGTAGCTAATATTTTTTTTACATGCTTCTCGACGAATATATATAATTTTAACCTAACACCACTTCGGTACCAATGGCCAGCCGGGAATGCTTCTCTGTTGTTGTTAAACCATTCTTGCCATTCCTTTTGGGAAGCGATCATATGAGTCACAAACCCATTTGGGTCACAAGGTATAGACACATTAGTATATGCATTTAGTTTTTCAATGGATACGTATCTAGTCCCGTAGTTAGGGTCTGTCAAATCGTCGATTAACGTTAGAAGTGATAGGGGTTTCCCGTCAAAGTATCGGAGCTCAGAATTAAACTTTGACAGATTATCATCAAGCCACGTCATTAGTATTTTTTTACAACCATCTTCCTCACAATCATAATAATCAATGTTTATCGTTTCTTCACCCTCACCACAGATAGTATAGAATGCGCTTACACATTGGTTAGTAAGTTCAGTATCTTCTGGGTCGATAAAAGATACGATGGTCTCTAAGTGGCTCGTGTCCCCGAGCAGCCCTAGTGCACAAATATACTCTTCTTGCCAATCAGGATTGTCGGCTAAATCGAATTGGTCTTTGATTAATTTACTGGTTGATTTACTGCCGTACTTCCCAAGCAGGTAGGTTTCACTGGGGGAGATAGTACGATTAGAGCATTCTACCTGGAAAGTGTTCCAACCCAATTGTGAATCTAATTCTACTAACGAAAATAGTGTCTTACTCCATGTGCTATTATAAGTACGAAAGCCGCCATTAGTTAACATTCGCTCCAGAGGCGGGATACAAGATTTTGCCTGGATCGCAATAATTGCCTCAAGTAAAGGATTAAATAACTCTTTGTCACTTTCTTGAAATCCTTTGCTTGCTAATTTTTCTACTGCTGAAAAGCAGATTGACTCAAATTTTTGTAACTTCGCGTCTTTGATGGCATCGAAGGCTAGTTCAGTGCAATAACTATTGTTGTTATTAAGCATTAAATCTATAACTGTTGATTTTGTTGATAGTTCAGAAAAATGAAGCGCGGATTGTATTGGCTTGCAATAGGCATCAGGTTTATTGGTTAATAAGTTCTTAATAAAGTCAATTAGAATAGCTTCTTTGTCAAATATTCGATTATCTGTAATTGATAGAATAAGATGAAAATAGATCACCTGTTTTTCATCATTGGTATCAAAGTTAATTTTCTTTAAAAGATCAGAAGGACTATTTTCAGATATACAAATATTATCGATTGCTTCATAGATGGAATACTCAATATTTATAATTTTAGAGATCCGTTTAGCCTTGCTTGCATCGCTACCATCGTTATCTTCAAGGCCGTCTTCAAAGAGGTCGGACCATTTTCTCCAGTGTTTCATTAGCTTATTTAGATTTTTATCCAAAGTTGTCATAACATTTCAATGCCTATGTTGTAAATAGTTTCTGTGTTCATATATGAATATGTACCACAGTAGTAAATTTTTCCGAAGAGAGTGGCCGATCATTAGCTATTTAATAATGTGACTGATTATTAGTTTACTGTAGCTTAACAAACTTGCCTGAAGCGGGATTTTGTCAGCGTCTATTGTATAACTCTACCTATTAACCGTGTAAGTATGTTATATAGTATTTTCTTTCCATATAATGATCACTGTAAAAGGATATTGCTATGCAAATCGATGGACATCATGCACTAACGTACATTGCCGCCCGATTCGCAAAGTTTTCTCATGCCAAGGCCAGTATTATTGCTCATTGCTCTCAGTACGTAGACGATGCTACTAACTCTGGCAGCATACGCTTTGATAATGATGCAATGTATCACCGTATTTCTTCAGCGCATAAAATGCTCGATTATCGAAATTTTGACGAGTTGTCCAACCATATGGTGTGGACGCCATTTCATTTTCTTCCTGGAAATGACGGTAAAGAAGCGGGCGCTGACCATAGGGGTTCGTTTATAAAAAAAATTGTTTGTTATCCTGACAGTTATATATCCAGAGACATGCTTAAGGCTTGTATCATTGAAAAAGATAAGCCTTATAACCTTCATCGTCTTGGGATTTCGATGCATGTTTATGCTGATACTTGGGCGCATCAAGGATTCGCAGGAGTGACGAATAGAGTAAATGAAGTGAGTAATATTGTGAGTAATGTTAAATCGCTTGATAAAAGTTGGTGGGGAAAAATTAAAACGTATTTTGTCAGTGAAACATTTCCTTTAGGTCATGGAGCAGCATTAAGTCATCCCGATCGACCTTATTTAGTGTGGAGCTACGAAAATTGTTTTGGCAAAGTGATTAAGCGTGATAATCCTTCAGATTTTCTTGAGGCGACTGATTATATGTGTCGGGCAATGCAGTGTTATCAAAATAATGATTTGTCTATGGATTTGGATAATGCTGAGGGTCTACCTGAAAACGATAAAAAGGTGGTTGCTCGTTTGATTAAATCTATTAAAGAAAAAACGTCTGAACTTAGGCATGAGAAGTGGTTAGCACAAATTGCTAAAGGCGTTTTTTCTTTCGGTGCAGTAGACATAAGTTATAAACCAAAAGGCAAGGGGTCATGGAAACATAAGGCGATAGGGCAAATTGCAGCAGCCGATACGGGCCGTGAAATATTTAAATATAAAGACAGTTTTCTTACGTCACACTGGAAATATTTTCATGATGCACTGCAAGCGCACCGGTTTGATGTTATTCATAATATTCTGCCACGATATGGAATATGTGTTTCCTAGTTTGCAGGTCAGGCGAAAGTTAAGGAAAGGCGTTTAAGCTAGTTTCAAAACTTAATGGCTGCAAGCATTTTATTGTAGTCAATTATTCAACACTTTATGTAAGGATATTCTTACATAAAGTGTGGCGTTATGATTACATTTGAGTTCCATTTTTCCTGATAGTATTGCTTTGCAAAGTAAGTAATGTTTTTTTAATTTATTAAATAACATTTCATACTAGGCATATGGATTATGTAAGCTAATCAATAAAAACGGAGAAATATTATGTCAACTACAAATGCGGCAATTCTTGTAGAGCAAAAATCTAATGCCTTCGGTATCTTATCATTTATATTTGGAATTATTGGAATATTTGTGATTGCGATAGTTTTTGTACCATTATCAATAATTTTTGGAGTAATAGGGCTTATCAAGAAGCAATATGTGTGGAGTATTGCTGGCTTAATTTGCGCAGGAATTGCAACAGCAGCATCTCCTTTAATTATGGGAATGCTAATGGTGGCAAGCGCAGGTTAATCGACACGTAAACGATCAATCATCTTTCTGTAATGTGTTTGATTTGATCTAGTTAAAAAAATAAAATAATAATGAATTACGTTAAGTTGACTTGAGTGAAATTTCGTTTAGAAAAATTAGCAGTAAATTGTTTATAGTGCTTATTGACCAGACTTCAAAAAATTCGTTGAGATTTTTATCTTGGCGGGTTTGTCAATATTTTCTGTGCTATTAGTAAGTTTTATATAATGTTCTTAATTTGTAAAGTATCAACTATTATAGTTATTCATAAATATCATCAACAAATTGCGAGATAAGTTCAACACTCATTTCTATTAACTCTAGTTTTTCTGCTGCATTCTCTGTTAATTGATATGTTTGTTCTGCTTTTTGATGATTTTCATTTAAGGTGGTACTAAAGCTATCAATCGTTGCTTTAATGCTACCTGCAAGGTTTCTCATTTCCTCTGCAACAATAGCAAAGCCGCGCCCATTTTCTCCTGCGCGGGCAGCTTCTACTGCTGCATTTAATGAAAGTATTCTGATTTGGAGTAATATTTGATCTATTTCATGCAAAGATTCGGTGCTATTTGAAAAGGTTTTTTTAATCTCTTTGATTGCAGTCAGTGTATCTTGAAATGACTTCAGTCCATCCTCCACCGCTTCTGTTGCTCTACTGGATAGCATGACAGCCTGTTCTTTTTTTGAATTTGAGTTGTCTGAGGACATTATATTTATTGATACCTCACAATCGTTTGAGCAGTAGAGTTAATGATGGATACTCACTTAGTCTACTAGATAGATCATCGTGCTGGTGTGATAGATTGCTTTCAAATATTAGAGCGTTATATTATGGTTGATTTCACTATAGCTTAGCCATCATTAAAAAGGCTAATATCACGGATGAAGTACTGTGTATTTGTCGTATTACTTTAACTATCGGCAGTTAAAAAAATTTCTGATAGAAAAAATAGCTAAATAGCTAAATAGCTAAATAGCAAATGAATAAGGGTGTTGAGTATAAGTGGGAGTTAAGTAAGGGAATAAAGCAACTTATCATAGTCACTTTATTCCAAAATACCTTATTACTTTTCTTTAGTTTCTTGATTAAGTTTTTTATAAAAAATAGCTAATCGCTATGCAAATAATCCAACAGGGTTATAGGTATAGGCGTTGCCATTAGGGTTAGTCGGAATTAGATTGGGTATATCAGTTAAAGCTTGGCCAAGATGTTTATTCATGATTTCGCCATAAATATCTCGATAATCAACAGTAAAATCTAGGTATCTTCCATTACGTAGTGCAGTCGATGATAAACCAGGCCATTTGCCATGAATGCCACCGTTGATACTTTTACCCACCATAAACCATGAAGAAGCATTGCCATGATCAGTTCCTGCGCTACCATTTTCTCTAGCCGTTCGGCCAAATTCGGTCATAGTTAAAATAACGACGTTATCCATCGCCGCACCTAAATCTGTGTACAAGGCACCAATACCATCAGCGAATTCTTTTAGTCGTCTGGAATGTTTGCCAGCAGGATCGCCATTACCTTGATTAGTATGGGTATCATAACCACCTACATCAACGGTGAGTACTTCTGTGCCCACGCCTTGTTTAATAATCTGCGCAGTTTCTCTTAAACGACGACCATAACTGGTACCAGGATAGACAGCCCCGTTGGAAGGGCGATAACCTGCTGTGTCAATGGAGCCTAATGTATCAATATTGTTAAACATCACTACGCCAGTATTATTGACTAATGGCCCTGCATTAATAGGTGGGGCTGCTTCATAGAGTGGCAGTACATTTTGTTTTAACCTTGCGACTATGTCACCAGCAGCACTAGTAAAACCAAAATCTCGCAAGAAGGTCAAAGATTGGATTGCTTTTGTGCCTCTTAAGGATTTTTGTAAGCTAGAACCAAATCCCAATCCTTCTAATCCACCAAGCGTTGATTTACTAGACAAGTGTCTGTAAAGCCAACCATCAGAGATTGTATTGGGGGAGGCACTTTCTATGTAATCTTGCCCTGAAAAATGAGAGCGAGAATTGTTGGGGTAGTGGACTGTAGGCATTACTGCCAAGTCGCCTGCATCGAAAATTGTTTTCAACGCTGACATATTGGGATTGAGTCCAAATAAATTTGCAGCTTGTCGACCAGTATCTTCAATGGCTATCGCACTATTGGCAATGCCTGATGTGGGGCTTGGTATTCCTATAGTGGGTCTTAGTGCTGCATAATCTAGGTCGCCATACGGAACAACAGTATTTAATCCATCACAGCCGCCACGTTGAAAAATTACCACTAGTGTCGGAGCGGTTGCGCCAGCGGCATGATTAGCATGTGCTGCTGATATGCCAAGCAAGCTCCCAAGAGTTCCAGTGCCTGCTGCTACGCCGGTTCCTAATACACCTTTTAAAAATTTACGTCGATTCATTACAGATCTCCTCAAGCTTAATTATTATTATTGATATTGAAATTGCGGGTAGCTCATCACTAGTTCTAGGGTTTGCCGCAAACGGCGAACAGCATCATTATCAGTTAAATTAAAACCGTTAGCGCCATCAAGGAATGTTACTAACGGCTGTTTTAGTGCAGCAGTAGGCGTTTCCCCTAATAAACGCTGTATCATGAAATCAACAATAGTATCTGAGGTAGTCGCTCCGTTAGATCGAAAATAAGTGAGCAAATCAGTTTGTAAATTGCTGCTAGTGTTGACTCGTAGCATATTCTCAACCACTTTGAGTCGCTCTAGTAGTAAGCCCGAGCTCATCCAGTCAGCGCCTTTCTCAGACCAGCCAGTAGGCAGAGCATTTTCATAGATTCTCATGCCGATACTTGAGACATGACTTGTGAGTCTGCTTCCATCAGACTCACCTTCTAAGCCACGTGCAACACTAGTCACAAATTCTACTGGTGTCTTCACCTTGGCGAGGTTATTGACTGAATCGTTAAACTCAACTGAAGTTAAAATTATTCGTAGTACTTGCGATATCTGGTCTGGATCACCCGCAGCAGATTGAAAAGTACTAGCACAACGACTTACCAGTGAGGCTGGGGGTGTGTCGTTTACAAATAAAGTCACCAGTTTGCTACAAATAAATTGGGCGGTAGCAGTGTGTCTTGATAGTATATCGAGTACTTGTTCGCCCTGTTCTAAGCCACCAGTAGGGATGTTATTCCCTAAATAAGTTTGTGGATCGGTATTATGTTGGTCTGGAGCAAAAGTAAATACTAGATTAGTTAAATGCCATCCAGTGAATATTTCAGCACCTGCTTCAACATCAAGATCGGTATAACCCCCATTGACTCCCATCGTGTGCAACTCTAGAAGCTCTCTTGCATAATTTTCGTTAGAATCTCTTTTTCTGTTTTGCGCGCTATTAAGATATAACACCATGGTAGGACTTTTTGCACTAGCACCCAATAGGTTTCGGAAGTTACCTAATGCTTCTGCCCTGATACCATTATTTTCACTCAGTTCAAAATTATTCTGGGCATCCAGTCTCTCTTGGCTTCCTCGCAAACTATTTATATCTGTATTAAAGTGATTATCCCAAAACCATGTCATGACTTCGAGCAGTTGACGTTTACTAAAAATCATATGCCTGAGCATTAAGGCACGTAATTCAGTTCGTGTATTGACAGTCGCTCCTGCAATACGTCGTGTAAAAGCAGTGTCATCAATACTGCTTGGATCGAGTTGTTGATCTAGGAATCCTTGTGCACCCAAAGCATCGACTTCGTTGTATAATGTTGGGGTCATACCAAAAGTAATCCGTCGTACCAGGTGTTCGGCTTGTCTGGTGATATTGCCTGAGTACACTATGACTTTGACATTCAGTGAATCAGATGCCACTCCATCATTAACAGAGACAGTCACACTATAAACGCCCGCGTCACCGATTGCAGTTTGTTTGGTATTACTGGTCATGAATCCTGAATAAGAAAAAGTTAAGCTTCTACCTGTTGGGCTGGTGGCTGTCGGAGTTAAGGTGATTAACCCGCCTTCTTTAATCGAGACGTCTGCGATAGGGTTTAAAATACCCGATTGAGTGAGCCCGGCACCAGGAGCGCCCCCATTGTTGCTATCTCCACCACCACATCCTGCAAATGTCAGTGCAGCAGAACTTGCCAAGGCTGCTTTGACTAGTGAATGTTGCTTCGAGAATTTTTTGAGTTTTTTAGGGAGGAACCCCATATTTTTTTTCATAGTTTTTATTAACATGAATCACTCTATATAGTTAGATTTTTAGATATCTATAACGTACATATATCAAACGCTACGGGGTTTGTTTAATGTTAGACTTTGAAATTATTTTACTAGTGCTTATATTTTTATAATAATTATGTACTTTTAAAATACTTATATAATTTTTATAATACTGACTATAGATAGGCAAAGATCGTTTACGCCATAAATATTTAGACTAACAACATAATTTTTATTGTGAACTATTTTAGTTTCTAATGAACTATATTACGCTAGACAATATCATAAAAATTAGTTTAATGGGTTCATCAATATTGTAATTATAGAACTTGATCACATTATTTTTAATAAAGTGATCACTTTATAAATCTTTATGGTGATTGGTGAGGTCTCCAAACTCAATAACAAGTCACTGGCATGCTCGGGGAGATTGTTAGGATTGTTAAGATCAAGCAAAAATTAAATTAATACAGCTCCATCGAGAGTGGCTTCGTTTAAATAAATCATTGAGTGAGTGCTTTTTATTGTAGCTTATCATCTATAATGTCCATAATTACTGCTTTTTAGTTCATATAGAACTCTTTGTTGTTAATTGACGTAGTGAGTTATCAAGGTAATCAAGCAAAGTAATCAAAGTAATCAAAGTAATCAAAGTAATCAAAGTAATCAAAGTAACTAAATCAATTTAATCAATAGAGGAGGGGATTCCCTTGAGAGTTATCATCGTGATGTTAGCGTGCTTGGTATCAGTAATGGTTCTTGCTGAGGATATTATTAGTAAGCATTGTATTGGCCGGTGTCCAGCAGGAGCTGACACTAATCAAGTGATTACGCGTGAAATATATACCTTGAGTAATAACGCCAAAACTAAATTTGCAGACTGGGTGTGTTATAAAGTGACACCGCAAACTATTGGTAAATCTAAAACACGTCGATGGAAAGCTGATCCCGCATTAGCTGAGCCGCAAACGCTTGAACCGAGCGATTACAAGGCAGCACATAAAACCATAAAAACTGATCGGGGACATCAAGCCCCTTTAGCGTCATTTGCGGGAACAAATTACTGGAAAGAAACTAATTATCTTTCGAACATTACTCCTCAAAAATCAGCCTTGAATCAAGGTTCTTGGGTTAAGCTTGAGAATACAGTACGTAAATTAGCGAGAAAGTATGGTGCAGTATGGGTAATGACTGGTCCATTATATACTAAAGAGATGCCCAAATTACCTGGTGCAGATGAACCTCATGTGGTCCCGAGTGGTTACTGGAAAATCGTGATTGTAAAAACAGGAGAAAAAGAGACTCCTTATCAACATGCGGCTTTTGTATTCCCGCAGTCAGCAGCTCGAAGAGATAGTGTCTGCCAATTTAAAACGAATATTTCGGAGATTGAAACAAAGAGTAAATTGAGTTTTATTAAATTGAACAGTGCGCCTACTTTACTGTGTGAGTAACGGTTAATCGTGAGCACCAAAACTGTCATATTCAGTGATCGGAGGGGTGGAAGCCTGCCAATTTTACCAAAACGCAGTGCAGGCAGTAAAGATTTTAGGGTCTGATCCAAGTATTTACTCTCGTATTGAGTCGTAAACTAATGGCTATTTTATTAATATATAATATAGTCATATATTTTCTGCTGTCTGTAATGCATGAAAAATAGCTGAACACCTCTCTTTGTCGGCAATAATAGATCAATAGGACCATATCAAAACTTATACTGAACAGCGATAATTTACTTATGGTGAAGTAAATACTATTGAGTTAAATAGCGGTAATGACAGGGATAAGGCATGATAAATATAAACAGAGCAAAATCGATAAGAGGATTTATTGCACAGTCTATTGGAAAAGCAGTGATTTTTATTTTTTCTATTGCAGCATTGTCAGCTTGTACAGCGAATGTTAAGCAGGTCTCCCAGCGATTTGCTATGTCTGATGTTGATCAAACTTACTTAGCCAAACTACTAGCACCAGTCACGCTAACGCAGTCGTCTACAAAAAGCGGTTTCATGTTAATGCACAGTGGCATTGATGCCTTAGCATCCATTATTTATTTGAGTAATACCGCTGAAAAATCATTAGATCTTCAATATTGGAGCTTTCATCAAGATCGTAGTGGTAAGTTGGTTATGTATCATTTGCTAAAAGCCGCTGATCGTGGAGTCAAAGTGCGCTTATTATTGGACGATTTTTTTGTGGGAGGCGGAAATGCAAATTTTGATACTTTAGCCAGACACCCTAATATTGAAGTGAAGCTTTATAATCCTATCAGTCGTCGTAAATGGCTTCGGTCTTTCTCAATGTTAATTAATTTTAAGATAGCCAACAGACGGATGCACAATAAAGTATTTATTGCCGATAACCGGGTGGCGATAGTGGGAGGGCGAAACATTGGTGATGCTTACTATATGGCAAAGAAACGATATTTTTACCGAGACCTAGATTTATTGGCCATAGGGTCGGTGGTTCAGAAAGTCTCATCTAGTTTTGATGCCTATTGGAATGCAAAGTGGGCGGTTGATATTAAGAAAGTCAATAAGCGAATTATTTTTTCTATTGTTTATCGTAATAAGCGACAGCAGCTTGCTCAGCACTATGCACGTGTGAAAGAGAGTGCTTACTGGCGACATGTGCTTAAGTCAACGGTGGTCAAAAAATTACATGATGCCACTCACCATTTTGTTTGGGCACCTTATAAAGTCCTATATGACCCACCGAGTAAAGTGCGTCGCTTTCGTAAACGGAATAGACAATATATTGAATATCTTATGACGCAGCATATGAAGCAGGCCAAATCCAGTGTCAAAATTATTAGCCCTTATTTCGTCCCCCAGTGGTCGGGGATGCGTTGGATTAAACAATTAAGAAAGAAGGGAGTGGACATTTCCGTATTAACAAATTCATTTGCAGCCAATGACTTTTCTTTGTCACATGGTGCTTATCAACGTTATCGAATTGAATTACTAAAGGCAGGCGTGAAGCTTTATGAATTTAAGCGCGGAGCGTTGCAAGAAACCAGAAAGAAAATAACATGGTTTAAGAAAAAGCCAGCGTCGTACTTACATGCTAAGTCAATTATCATTGATGATCGATTTGTTTATGTAGGATCGGTCAATTATACCCCTCGATCGAAATTATTAAATACGGAAATCAGTATTATGATTGATAGTCCTGTCATCGCTAGTGAGTTAACCAATACCTTTGCACGTTTGTCGAATAATAGTAATAGCTATCAACTGGCCTTAAAAAGAGATTATGTTGATTTTGAGTATGATGAGGAAGAACAATATAGTGTCGTGTGGGGAGCGAATAATAGAACGACTGAACCAGAAGTGGGTTTTCTTAAACATTTATCGATAAGCTTATTGAGTTTATTGCCGATCGAGAATTTGCTGTAAAGGTTAGTTAGTATTTATTTTAGTCAATGGTTTGATAAAATGAGGCATTGACGTAATAACAAGTGAATAGATGAATGAATTTATTAAGTGTTAATAATCAACGCAATATCTGACAGCGAAAAATAAATATAATAATGAAACATAAATACCACTATTAGCAATAAAAGCCGGGGCAATTCATTCGATGAATTCCCCGGTATTACATAACACGTCAATTAGAGATGTAAGTTATAGTGACTATTGTAGTTCCCATGAGTATTGTAACCATGGTTATTGTATCCATGAGACCCATAAGAAAAATGACCATTATGTCCGTTGTTATGGCTATATCCATGCCCATATCCGTAACCATAGCCATGACTATTGCCATGTGTGTTATATGATCCATGTAGAATCTGTAATGAAGGTCCAGCGGTAGCGCTGCTAATAAAGCCAAAAGATAAAGCGCTTACTAATACGCTTGTGAGGATTGCTGCTTTTGTAGATTTGATCATGATATCTTCCTTTAGTCATATAATTGATGATGGGATCAGTATACGAGGAGCGAGGTGAATAAATAATGAACACAAAATAAACCGGAGCTGAACACTAATGTTTATTTGAGCAAGGAGAAATTAAATTGAATCTTAAGTATGAGAAGGATGTGTTCTTATTTAATGGTGAAGCTTAACTTAAGTAAGTAGCAAATAAGTAAGTGCGTAAGATGACTGTCAATTATTGGAAAGGCTAGGGCTAAGTAGTTGATTGTTTTCGATTAAAAACCAAATGTAAGAAAATTTGAGAAATCTAAGGATGTTTTCTTGAGCATAAACTGCTGTAGGATGGTGTGTACTATAGGATAAAAGTGAATAATCGTTTGTTTTAAGTCACACTCACACAGAGTGTTAAGTCTAGTGTGACTCGATACTGTAGAAAGGTTTTAAAAGTTACTCTTCGCCACAAATTCCTGTATCAAATTGAAATGACGTACTAGTCGCTTTACGATAAATCCATACCCCAGAAACAATCCCTGCAATAGTCACCAGCGCTGCAAGTTGTCCTTCTCCCAGTTGTACTAATGCAATGGATGGGCAAGCCCCTGTGATAGCCCAACCTAATCCAAATAGAATACTGCCTGGGATAGTACCCTTGGTGAAAGGTTTTTTGGGAGCTTTAGTATTGGTCTGAATTAACATAAAACCAAGGATGCTAAGTCCTATTGCTCCTGCAAAAGTCAGTAACAAGGGAATGTTTTGCAAAATAAATAAGCTGTGTATTTGTGAAAAATCTGACAGGCCTCCAAGACTAAGAGTCACTCCTAATGCCAAACCAAATACCGCATACAAAAAATGCAACTTCATATTTGCTAAGTTCATTACAATCCTCCAAAGAAACTTGCAATCATTGAAAAGATAATGGCACTGGTAAAAAATATCATTGTAGCAACCATACTGGAGGGAACAAAGCGACTAAATCCACTCAGTCCATGTCCGGTTGTACAACCACCAGACATTTGCGTGCCAAATCCGACCATTAGTCCTCCAAAGAAGAGCATGATAGGAGTCGCAAAGCCAGATCCAAATAACTTTGTATGGACCTCTCCTAGTGTTAATTGAAAGCCTACTTTGTTTTGGACCATGCCCCCGATAACCCCTCCAATAATTAACATTATTAGAAACATAATAAGTGCTGAACGAGGGACGCGGGGTGTTAATGCAGTCGCCGGACTTATATCAGTAGAGCCATGCCGAGAGCTGATATATTTAGCAACTTCTTCTTTACCAAATTCAGCTACAGTTGCTGCCATTAATGCGTCATTCAGCATCTTGGGATTTTTACGGAATAACTCATCAACCTCACTTTCACCGCCCGAAAGTCCTGGAACTACTACCCGGGTCCAGAATCCGGAAACACCTAAAGTACGGTGGAGTGTTAGATAAAAACCAAGGGTAATCGCTGCTAATAATATTGCAGTGACCCACCAGGGGAGGTAGGGGCTCATAGTGAATTCCTCAAGCTAGTAAAGTTATGCATCAGATAAAAGGGTCATCAATGAAGCGTTTTTTTGTTCCACTGCAATGTCGTAGGCGCTTTGTCCATGAATATTGCGTAAACCTGCATCAGCCTCATTTTCGAGTAAAAGTCGTACAATGTCTTCTGATTCAGCTTCTACAGCGGCCATCATCGCTGTGGTTCCTTCTATATTACACGCATTAATATCTACTCCTGCGCGAATTAATGAACCCACCATGCGGGTACGTGATTTTGCGATTGAGTTAAAAAGAGCGGTAGTTCCTAATTGGCTGCTTGAGCGAACCATGGTTAAAACTTTTCCATTAGGGAGTAGGGTTAATGGCACTGGTTTATTCTGGTTTGATAACTTAAATCGAGCACAGTTATCGTTACTACTTAAGCAGAAATGGTTTTTCCAGATTTCCAGAGCAGGATTTGAAGCAAACTGTACAAACAGCTCGCAGCCATCCATATTAGGACATGACATAGAACACCTCAACAATTACGTAATATTAATACCTAAATTCATTTATCGAATTATTATTAGCCGGCAATATTATTTTTTTTTATTATTAGGTAGTATTTAAATTATTTTTTAAATTTATCCGACCCTGGAATTTCACTACAAAAGTTATCAATTTTATTAGCATTGGTTTAACTCTTCCTCTTATTATGGGCCGTGTAGCCAATTTATGCAATTATAGTAATACTGATTATTACGCATTGATATAACCCATTCTACCTGTGTGCTATTTAACACACATACAAAAGTCCAAATCACTCTTACGTTTAATGCTGTTTACCGTAACGGATCATCTGATTTTGTCAGCTCGTGGCCTATGTTACTAAATTCGTCGATTTTCTCCCTAATCTATAAGGGTGAAGCACATATGTTATAGCGGTACATACCCAAGTAACTTAAGCCTATTTTGTTCAAGTGGTGACTAGGGTCTTGGGATTGTTGAAGGGTGGTTGTAGTGTCGCCACTTTTAGCAAAAATAAAGGGCAGTCCTAATGATCGATATTGATGACAATTTAATTTGTAAAATAATATAATAGCCATGACCAGTTTATAATAATGATTAATCCAGAGATCAATACCATGCCATTCAATGCCAATCGTTTTCGTTCACCTTTCCTAATTTTTGGGCTGTTTGCCATTATTAGTATTCTATTACTAGCACTTTATTTGTACCGTTGGACTTTGAGTCCGTTGTTCGCTTATTTGCTTGCAGTCAATGCCACTACACTTGTATTTTATGCCTATGATAAAAAAGTCGCTGGCGGGAGTCTGTGGCGAGTTCCTGAGAATAGTTTACATATATTGGCGATTATTGGCGGTTCTCCGGCCGCAATAACGGCTCAAACGCTATTGCGGCATAAAACGATCAAGAAGTCCTTTCAACTAGTTTACTGGAGCATAGTGGCCATGCAAATTATACTGATAGTCTGGTATTTTGTTCAATATTAAACAAAGAGATAAAGCTTTTGAGTGTTGCTTTTAGTTATTATTAATTCTTAGTATGATTTCTTCTGCCTTTAGTTATTCCCTCTTCCCTGTAGGGTTTTGATTACTTAGCTGCCGAACTGCATGTCCTGTGAATTCTTTACCATGACTTAAATATTTTAGCCGTAACCTTGTGTGTGAGCTTAGCCAAAAACCTGCTGGTGAGAGTAGAATCTTAAGTATGAGTTAGGTGTAAGTTGAGAAATATACTAGATTATTTTAGTCAACCATTTAAGTTGCTGTTGATTCTGTCGCTAAGAGTTTTAACCGTCATATGAATAAGTGATACAGCTAATTAATACTCAATAATGGGGATGTAGAATGAATATGTTTAGTAAGTTTTTACGCAATATTTTATGTGTAATCTGTGGGCTAGCCATTGTAGGCAGTGCGATAGCAAAAGAGATTAACTTGGGAGTGTTAGCGCCTAGAGGGTCATTGAAATCACTAAAAGAATGGACTGAATTAGGAAAATATATCTCAGCAGAAACGGGTTATAAAATTAATATTATTCCACTTAACCCTGTGCAAACAATGGTAGCGGTCAAAGCAGGAAAGGTCGATTTTTTATTAACTAATCCAGTATTGGCCGTTGGTGTGAGTGTAAAGTACAAGTACACACCTTTAGTGACAAGAGTCAAAAAATCAGGATCACAGTTTGGCGGCGTCATTATTTCTGCGATTAACAGTAACATTAAGACTGCGAATGATCTCAAAGGAAAAAATGTCTTAGCGTTTAAATTTAGACGTTCAGCGGCGGCTTACGTTTTTCAGGTAAAACATTTGAAAGACAAAGGGATTAATCCTCATACAGACTTCAAGTCATTTCGTCAGGCAAAAAAACAGGATGATATTGTCTTGGCGGTTTCACGGGGAATAGTGGATGCAGGCTTTGTTAAAACAGGGTTGCTGGAATCTATGGTGAAAGAAGGTAAGATAAAATTGAATCAGTTCTATGTGATAGATCAGATGAAAGATGACTTTAAGCAAGTACATTCCACTCGACTTTATCCAGAATGGACTGTGATGGTGAAGCCTGGTAATGATGCGACAGTGATCGCTAAGTTAAAAGCAGCATTACTCAAATTGAAGCCTGATCACGTTGCTGCAAAAAAGGCTAAAATTAAAGGGTTTATAGAAGCTGTTAGTCTTGAGGGCATGAAAGAAACCTTAAAGGATCTTAAGATTTCTCCTTATAACAGTTAATGATATCGGGAGGCTTACTAAATCATTAGCCTCCCAGTAAAGTAGGCCCACATAGTGGAAATGCTATAGCAATGAGGGCTCCTCTAATTAAGTGTGTAGTGAGATGGTTGTTCTGAAAAGTATATGGTGATGTGAACGTGATATTGATAATAGTGTTATTGCTGTTATTCAGCTAGCTAACATTTCAATATAAATATCAACTTTTAAAGAACAAAAAATTCATTATCCTTAAAGCTGAGTGTTAGTGGATTTATTAATGAGAGCGATATCATGGATAGTCAAATGAACTTAAATAATAAAAAAGTACTGATGTTAAAAATCGATATTACTGCAAAATTTACGATTGCGATTGTGTTAGGGGTTTTTCTGTTAATGTTTGTAGGAAATTCGCTAACATTTAATGAACAGCAAAAAGAATTGGACGGTTTATTAAAGTCTTCAAACCAGACTCTCACCAGTATAACTCAAATTGTCGAAAATACATCTCGAGTGAGTGAAAAGAAGAAAATTGAACGTCAAATAGCTTTGCTGAAAAAAATTGCCGCTAGCCCAATTGCAAACCTTGAGTTAGATGTTCTCAATGAATTTGCGAAAGTCACAATTAAAGACCCGAATATTAGTTACCTTGGTTTTACCAATAAAGACGGTAAGATACTCTCGTCAAAGGGTAACTCGAAAGTGGCAGGCGTACAAATTTTAAAAGATGAAATCAAGACGGAAGGAATTCTATTAGGGTATATTCATATTCATTATAGATATAATGAATTAAATAAATTTATAAAATCTCTGAAAGTGATTCAAGCGAATAGTGTTAGTCAATTAAAGCAGGCCGGTAGTAAGCTTTCCAGTCATACTCAATTAATTTCTATCATATCAACGGTTGCCATAGGTGTTTGCCTAACCGTCATGATTATTTTTTTGTTTAAGCTGATGGTCACTAAAAGATTGAGTATACTCGAATCAAATTTAGATGATGTCGCGCATGGGGATGGTGATTTGACTAAGCGTATCGATGAATCTTCATCCGATATTATTGGTCGTATTGGCAGTCATTATAATACCTTTGTTGAAAAAATTCGTATGACGGTGACTGAGGTTGTGGCAGCCACATCACAATTAAAGTCTTCTTCAGAACAAATGCGGGTTCAAACAGAAGAGGCCCATACGGGGTTACGTAGTCAAAATCAAGAAATTGATCAAGCGGCGACTGCTATTACAGAAATGTCAGCCACTGTGCAAGAAGTCGCACGAAATGCAGCTACCGCAGCTGATGCGGCGACTAGTGCAGACAATGAATCTCGTGAGGGGATGACTATCGTACGTTCGACTATTCAGTCGATTGATGAACTGTCAAACGAGGTGAATAGCGCTTCTGAAGTAATCAATAAACTGGAAAAAGACAGTGAAAGTATAGGCGCGATTTTAGACGTGATTCGTGGAATTGCCGAACAAACGAATTTACTGGCACTCAATGCAGCGATCGAAGCTGCTCGTGCGGGTGAACAGGGTCGAGGGTTTGCGGTGGTAGCTGATGAAGTACGTACCTTGGCGAGTCGCACACAAAAATCAACTGAAGAAATTCATAATATGATATCCCTATTACAACAAGGAACTGCTAATGCAGTAAAAGTAATGGAAGAAGGCAGAAGTAAAGCTTCGCGAAGTGTCGAAATGGCAGAGAAAGCGGGCAACTCATTGCAAAGTATTACTGCGGCGGTGAGTACTATAACAGAGATGAATACACAGATCGCGAGTGCTGCTGAAGAGCAGGGGGCTGTATCAGAAGAAATTAATCGCAATATATTGTCAGTCCGTGAGTTATCCATTAATTCGACTGAAAGTTTCCAAGCGACTGCGGATTCTGGGGAAGTATTAAATGGTTTAGCGGGCACTTTAGAAGGATTAGTGAGTCGCTTTAAAGTGTAATGTTGGGGTTAAGCTATTATTTTTCATGTTAAATGTTTTTTCAAAATAAATAGTCTTAACAGTGACGCGATTTGAGATATTTTTTAGGGCTTTGTTATCAATAAGTTCAAGGTTAAAGATTTATGAAACGGATAGTCTGTCGTCAATTACCACAATTATTTTTACTGTGTGTTGTGATATTTTTAACAGGATGTTTTTCTTCGACGGTATCCTTGCATGGAGTGGGACTGAAAAAAGTAGATCACCGCTTAACAGGTGTTTGGTTTACATCAAAACAATTTCATACTCAAATTTATTTACACATTGTTATCGATCATGAAAAAAATATGCGTTTGATTCGTGTGGCTAGCCCGGTGTCGAATCGTGGTGAGCGAATTCAACTGGATGACTTTTACATCTTCCCCACTAAAATTAACAACGTTTACTATATGAATCTTGAGTTTGGTAATCAGGATGGTGATAAAAAGGCATACGCTAGAAAATATTGGTTTGTTAAATACCAGCTGACTAGTCCAACAGTATTAAAAATATGGGCCTTACGTCATTCGGCAATAGTGCGTGGTATTCAAGCGGGGCACATTAGCGGCAAAGCTTGGTTGAATGGTAAGCAAAAACGTATTAGTTTGCATTCTACTAGAGAAGAATTAGTCAAATGGTTAGCCAATACAAAGGGGGCTGTCGATTGGGGCGTTCCTCAAACTTACAAGCGATTGAATAAAGCGTCATATCGCGAATATTAAGATAAAGGTTCCTAGTCGTTTATTAACTTTATTGTACTAAGGTCTCCCAATTGTACTAAGGTCTCACATATCGTTGCGTTACGATTGTGTGCTCAATTCTACTGGCTCTACGGTCTGGTCTGGGTGAATCCAATACGCACCAAGCATCAATACCCCATCATTTCCTGGAGAAATAATAATATAGAGTAAATCATGGTATTGATGTTGTTGTATGTCGTGAGTGGAAGGTTCTATGCAACCGTTTGGGTGTGAATGATAAATAGCAATCATGGACTGTCCAAGTTCACGGATAAGTTTAGTAGTGCTAATGAGTTGTTGTGGGTCCATTTCAAAGTGTGTGTTAGGCGTGCTCGCGATATTATTAATAGGATAACAAATTTGCTGGTTATTTGAGTCACAAGTAATCAAACCACACACTTCTTGTTGTGAACTGCTTTGTGCAATTTTCAATAGATGAGTGGCAGTGCTTAAATTAATTTGTTTGAGGGAACTGCTTGTTAACATGAGGACTTTATTTTACCTGTGCAAAGGGTGGCTAGAGCGATTTGCAGAACAACATACAGGGCAGGCTTTGTCTTGCTTAAGCTTGAATTCACGCCATTCCATTGTCATTGCATCCAATAATAATAATTTACCCGCGAGGCTTGACCCTACGCCAGTCAGCAGTTTGATGGTCTCAAGAGCTTGTATGCTACCGATGATGCCAGTAACAGGGGCTAATATTCCGTTTTCAGAACATGTCTGTTGTTCTTCATCAAGTTCAGGGTATAAGCAACGGTAACAAGGAGCATCCTCTAAATCATTGCGAAATACACTCACTTGACCTTCCATGCGAATGGCCGCACCTGACACTAATGGGGTGCGGGTGCTGACACATGCTTTATTAATGCGATCCCTGATAGTGAAGTGATCTGTGGCGTCAATGACCACATCAGCCAGCTGTGCTTGTTGAATGAGTTGATCGTCGTTCAAAGCTTCTGCAACGCAGTGTAATTTAATTTCTTGATTAAGTTGTACAATACTCTGTCTGGCAGAGTCGACTTTATTATCACCAATATTTGATTGGTGGTGGATGATTTGACGTTGTAAATTAGAGAGTTCAACTTGATCAGGATCAACTAGAGTTATGTGTCCAACCCCTGCCGCAGCTAAATATAAGGCAATCGGCGAACCCAGTCCACCCAGTCCAAATAATAACGCGCGTGATTGTAGTAAGCATTTTTGAGATTCAATGCCGAACTGCGGGAGCATGATTTGTTTACTGTAGCGTAGAAGCTGGTCGTCACTGAGTTCCATTTTATCGCCGCTTATTGTATCGTGTGTCATTTTGTCGACAGTGATTTTATCATTTATAACTTAA
>UOFL01000109.1_pt1 | contig 19717 bp, 8 predicted proteins | sample 1990081 | NCBI WGS metagenome assembly UOFL01 (sample SAMEA4728526, study PRJEB27164) | hydrothermal vent metagenome | biome: marine basaltic hydrothermal vent biome; feature: marine hydrothermal vent; material: mineral | place: Pacific Ocean | collected 2011-06-14/2011-07-23 | depth 1741 m | reverse complement strand
CCCTTCGATTATTGACAATGCAATTCGTACGCGTTCTGACGATAAATTAATGGCAAGACTGTCCGGGTTTTGTGAAGTGGCATTGGAAAGATACCCATTGCGCAACACTGCCGCTGTCACTGCATGATTAAGCGATGGCGCATGAATATATCCTTGATTTTTATTATCACGCATTAGCGGCGGATCAGCTTCTGGTTCAAATAGTTTGGACAGCTCATCACTCAATTCAACAGGCTGCATTTGTTTAAATTCAGGTTTTACATTTTCCAGCCAGCCATAAGCCCCGAGAAAAATTCCCGTTTCAGAATTGGGTTCAGAATTGGAATCAGTATCGTCCGACTCATCAATAGTGGTGGTAGTCGTCCCATCAGCAGCGGTGGTCACCACCGTTCCACTACCGGTCGAGGGATCAACTCCCGTGTTATTGTGACTCCGCATTTGTTCAAGTTGATAGTGCAGTAATCCGCCATACCAGGCATCGAATCGATAAGTACAGAGATCAAGATGTTCGGCAAACACACGTTCCAAAACCGCTGTAGGTTTGTCTTTAAGATGTTTGAGTGCATCCAGTTGACGCTTTAAATAAGCAGTCGCTGTCATGCTAGTCAAAACGGTGGGAATAAATTCACCAATTGTTCGATCCATATTGCCCGCTACTGCGGCTTCTTTACGATAGAGGTATTGCCAGCGACTGCCGCCAGCGCTGACTGGATCGACAAGTGAAGCTTGTTGCACTTGGGTAAATTTAGGTTCACGCTTTGCCGCTTTAAGTTGTCCCTGATCAATTAAACCCGCATTAAAAAATAAACGAATGCTGGTTTCCACAAAACTTAGATCAAGCGCATGATGCAACATTAAATACAACAAAGCGGTTGGAACATTGTCTGCAAAGCCTTTTTGTAAACGTAGTGCATCGTGCGAAGTACTCGACGCATCAATCAACCAAGCAATATAGTTTTCCCCTGTTTCAGTATACTCACGAATAGGATTAGTTTCAGAAAGAGGCATGTCATCAATCAAGCCTCCCTTGAGCTCGTTTGCACCGCCTAAAAATAATTTTTCCAATATGTCAGGTATCTCTGCCCCCTCCTCTGCTTCATAACCAAGGTCCTTGAGTAGTGCAAGGCCAGTGATCACATAAGCTAGCCCAATCAAAATTGCGGTAAAAGCACCGCCCGCCCCTTGCATGGCGAGACGATTATAAATCTGGGTAAAACTTTCTGCGTAGCGTTGTTGTTGCTCAACTGAACCTGAATGTAAACCAATTACATCCAGTAAGATTTGTTGCTGATCGCCTCCCTTACCAATATAAGAGACCTTATCTAATAAGGGTTCAAAATCAGCTTCTACTTTTCGTAATAATTGATATAACTTGCGCAAAAATTGATTGGAAATTTTTTTCTTGCTGCGGCGTTTATCAGAAGGGCTGCTCGCGGATCGGTCGATAAACCATTCCATACGTGAGCGTGGAGTGGCAGGAAGTATCATGTAAGGTTGCTTTCCTACCCGGATGGCGGGGAGTTGACCTCGTGCCGACACATAGTGAGTGAAAAAATCACGTGTTTGCTCAACGGTGTTGTCATCAAACACAGGATCTAACATGCTGTCCATAAAATATCCGAGCGTGGCTGGCCAAAGCGCAGTATTTAACGCGGCAGCATCACTGGCGTCCGTCCGTTGATAAAAAGGAATTCCTCGTAATACTTCCGTATCCAACCCTAATAATTCAGCAAACAAGCTACCGTCAGATTGTTCAAACCCCTCGTCCCCTGTTATCGCTTGTTCACCAAAATAGTGATCAAAACTAATATCAGAATCTTCCTGCCAACTATAAGCGGCACTATCGCTGTCGACATTATTAGTCGGACGCCCTTGAGGTAAAAATGAAAAGCCTGATTTCGAATGGTGATGATGAGAAATAAGCTCCTGTAATGCAGTCTTGCCATTGTCCGCATCTGAGCGCATCCGTACACCCAGTACCATCAGTTTGTCAAAACCTCGCCGAAAGTTAACAACTGACAATGGCACTTTAAATCCCATGCCGACTTCTATCGCTTTCTCAAAGTCAGTTAACCAGGCCATGCCAGGATCCACTTTCACTTCAGTTCCCTCTTTGCGAAGTTGCTCACTCTCCTCAGCCGAAGGATCGGGGCCTACCGCAAGAGGGGATGGAATCGGTTGACCCAACAATTCCAGTTCGAGTTCATTATTATTGTAACCTAGCAATACCAAACGATCAGGCAAGGTATTGACATGAGGAGCTTGTGACCAAGAGGATTCACGCACTGCCACTGCTTCATCTGAGGCAAACTCAAGATAGGCTACCACAGCAGTACTTGCCTCCCGGGTAGATCCTTGTGGTGGAAGATCAGAAAAGTTAACAGGTTTATAGTCTGTTTGAATTATTTCTGCCCGCGCCGCTCCCACCTCTGCGACCAGAGTATTATAAGCAACAAGCTGTGCTTCACCATCATCACCCGCCCGCCACAAGTCTTCCCAGAAATGGCTGACACTTGTTTTTTCAGGCTCTTGTAATGCGACTTGAGTCGTCACCGTAAGAATAATAGTGGGCGTTCCTTCTATAACGGTGGGCTGCTCTGCTTCATTCAATGGCCGATAGTTCTGTATCACCCAATGCGAACGCCCTGCGCCCTGACCACTTAAATACACACGCCAGGCACCACGCTGCGCACTTTCATTACCTGCCGCACTCCAAATACTGCTCCAGTAAACTCGGGCTTTTTGTACTTCGCTTTCTGACAAAGTATCTTCGAACACATCGACTGAAATATCATCAGGGTATACCCTAACCCAAAGTTCATTTTGACGCCCTTCGATGTCATCAGCGAATTTAAAACGCGTCTCGATTCGTAATGGCATCAACAACACAGGTATATTATCAGACAGTCGCTCAATGTTTTTTCGTGGGTCTGTAAAATCGATAAAGCGCGTAAAATCATTCAGTTCAGTGGCTTTTTGTGTGACTAATGTGTCACGCCATTTTTTTATCTCTTGCTCAAGATTTTGGAACCCTTGATCGTCATCAATAGAAGTGCCAGGCACTCCGCCTGTATCAGGGGTGCCTGGCACCTGTGGGGCGGTGCGTTCAGTCTGTGAGCGTTCACGTTTGAGACGCGCCAATTGCTGCTTCAAACGAAAAATTTCGCGCTCCGAAGAATGAGCCTCTAAACGCGCCTTATCAAGACTTTCCCGAATATCATCAAATTCTGCCATGTGCGTAATGCTTCCTTTTTAATTTTGATAATTTAAATTCTCTACCCCTTAATTGGGTAACATTTCACTCCCATGAACTCCTACCAACACTGGCATTTGAAATAAAATATAAGCCAACTCAGCGGCATTAGTATTGGGGTTCCAGGAAAAAAACTGATCATCCTGATATTGCTCTAGTTTCTCTTGCAGTTCAGAATTTTCAGGATCTGGCTCAGTCAAGACTAGGTTTACCCCTCCCGATTTAATTTGTAAAAATCCCTTATCTTGATTGCCGAATACATCAGGCCAAGCTAGGTCATTCCACACATTAAGTTGTCCATCACGTTCAATATCAAGCCCAAACCTGGGTTCGCCTGGACGCTCTTTGATGACGATAAACCAGCCAGGGTCGGTGCTATTCAAGCGCCCGGTTCCCCCCTTGACCTCTTTTGCTGTTAAATCAAAGCCGATAAACGTGATATCAGGATCCACTTTGGCTTCATATAATGGCGTTCGCAACCAGTTCTCTTCCGGCCCATCGGTGTCGAAAATTCGTTCCTGGCTTGGATCAATTTGATCATCATCATCCAGTTGCCAACGAGCCTTTTGGGCATAAATCACTGCCGTTGGATATTTTTTTAATAAGTCGCCACGAATTACTACCGAAATTTCTTCTTCGTTATCTCCCGCTTTTTCCCGATGATCATGATCCCCCAGCTTTGAAAATACTGACCAGCGATGTAAAGGAGGAATGTCACGTAATTTTTCAATAAAGTCTTCCTGAGTAAGACCCTCTTTGTTAAGCACACCACTCGCATCCCAAAATTGTCGAAAATAACTGCCGCGTTGATCAGTCGGAAATTCACGCCACAATAGTTCACGCGCAAATTCATGATTGAGTCCTACCATATAAGACTCAATAAAACGCTGATTGGTTTCAAGCAAGGTAATAGTGTTTTGAGGAATCTTGTCTATATTAGGTAAAAAATGTTCCGCTGAGATGGCTAACAATTCTTTATACATCGGAATATCAAATTGTGGATAAGCCATTGCTTCCCGAAATATTTCGCCATTAAACGTTAGCAAATAGGCTGGAAAGTTAAGCGACGCAATAGTATAGGCAGGGACTGTGGTTTGTGGATTAATAGCGGTAAAAGAAATATCCGCTATTTGAACTAAGTTGACTGGGTTTCGGACCGGTAATTTACCTAGATTTTCACTGAGTGTTATTAGTTGGTAAGTATCTTTAAGCGCCAGTTTAAATCTTTTAGCTTCAGGACTATCTTCTTCCGATCCTAGTCCAGGTACGGGTTCAGCAGCATCAGGGTCGGGGTCACGTATTGCAAAATCTGGAAAATTAGGTAATTGATCAACGACCTCAGGCGCGCTTCCTTGTGGAAGTGCCGCGTCGGCCACTTCGGCTTGCTGTTCCTGCAAAAAAAGCCAACGAACCAATACACCTGTCACCGCAATCAACATAAGCGATATAGGCCAGGCAATCGCTGTAAAAAATAACGCTACTATGAATAACAACAATAACCATTTTACCCAAGGATATTGCCTGGACCAATCAATCACTGCTTTTGGCAGCCCATCAGGCGAGAGTTTTTCAGAGATCTCATCCACCACCGGAAGATCGTCAGGGGTCACTCGTGGCGGCGCCGCGCTAATCTCGCCAGTGTTGATTTTTTCAATCAACTGTTCAGGTCCCTTGGGATTATCGAATCCTAACACCGCGGCAATTTGATCGCGCGGTCGAATAATACGACGTACCCCGGATGAAAATGCTGCCCGAGGAATGGCACTGCGTGTTAAAGTACTGCGCACAGTCAGACCGTTTGCGATCACACGACGCTGCAATGGCGCCATCATAATCAAACTTCGCTGTGTGCTTAATGTCTTGAGTGGCTTGAGTTGTTTATTATACCAAATAAAAGATACTTCTTTGGCGAGCTGAGCCCGACGAATACGGCGATTCGCTTCAATAATATCCCCCACCTGTTCCCAGGCCGCATCCATGTATTCTTCTTGCTTGTCTTGAATGACCTTGGTGCCAAAACCTGCTGGCACTCGCCAACGGGGATCAAGATTAAGTTCATGTACCCAGTTATCATTTTGAGCGGCATCACTATCATCAGTCTCAAATAATAAACGCTCTGTTAACGCATGCCAACGCCCATACAAAGGCGCACTAACAATGGGGTCAGGTGCTCCTTGCTCCGCATAATCGTCGGGTAAATTGATAAAACGGGCCAATGAGTTTTGGAAACCATGCGGATAAGGCTGATCCCATTCTTCATACTCGAGTGCCTCCGCTTCTTCTGCAACGTTTAAGACTTCATCAGGAACTTTAAGCGCTCCGCCGAGACGCAACAAACCGTTTAACGCGGGATCATCCACAGCAGTGATATTCGATCCAGGGTTTTGTGTATCCATATCACGTCGGCCTAGCCTGGGATCCGCGGGTCGAGGTTTTAATAAACGAACCAAATATTCAAAATCACCTACCGTACCTGTTTTAAAATACCAGCGATGATAGTAAGCATGCTGGCTTGAAACCGGACGGTTACTATACTCTGCCCAAGACGAAAGGCTGGCAAAGAATTCGGGATTGTCCAGTCCAGGGTCCAAGCCCAAGCCTGCTAAACGACCGCTCTCAAAACTTGGTAATAAAAATGCATGATACCCAACGTTGGGCTCTAGTCGGCGCGGACAAATTATTCGAGAATAAGCTTCATCAGGATTTTTACGTAATAAATTTTCTACTCTGGTCCGGGTCGCATCCATGTCAGTTGACACAAACACGGCCTCTTGCTTAATTAAGTCTTTGTTGATATGCACATGTGCCCAGGCCCATAATTGCTCGGCGGGTGGAAAAATAGTATCCGGCGGCGCCGTAATTTCAATCGCAGGCAAAGGACGTGAAGCAACAACTGTCGAATCTTTGAATTCGTCTTCTTTCATCACCACTAACGTTAACCATGGTCGCAAACGATGCTTACTTAAATCAGGGGCAACGGGGGAATATCGCCAGGGAAAATCTTCTTCGTAAAATTCAATATAGGGCAAATAATTAGGTTCAAAGTTGGTAATCCAGTTATTTGGCTCCACTTTTACAATAGCTTTTTTATCGATTCCGACAATATCGCCTGGGCCGTATAAGGCGACATTACGCGACACTTTATCAGTCAGTTCAACCTCTCCCTCAGTAGGCTGGCCACTCAGTGCGAGTTCAATCTTAATAGTGGCGCGAAGTTTAACAGTAGCATCACCATCCACTTCTTTAATATTATTAGCCACGCCCAGTCGCAACCAAGGTAAAAAAGAATAGGTCCCTAAGGAATCACTCATCCATGATCTCCGTTATGTCATGTTGTATCATTATGCCACCTTTTTCATTTCATGAGGTCTGACTATGTGAGCCTGCTCAGCAAATTGTGGATTATCTAAAGTCGCTTGGGCCAAATACTCTTTTGCACTTGCGCGTGAACTGAATGATGTAGGGACATTAGAAATCGGCCCGTTATCCTCTACACTCACAAGCACGTAGGCGTTGGCACTTACCGTGATTTTCTCGCCAAACAGATGTTTTTGATCTTTAGTCTTAGCTGAAATGTCTGCCCGTGCAACCGTATTATTCTTGAGAAAATGTGCAAACAAACCCACGATCAAGGTCGCAAAACGTAGCACACCCCGTTTAAAGTTATTGTCGATTATAATTTGTTCGTAGCGGGCAATACGTTTAGTAATCAAACTGGTATTAGTTTGATTACCAGTGATGGACAATTCCAATCCCGCTTCTTCTTTTTCAAAATCCGATGCACTGAGCTTTTCACTATTGTCCATATCTTGAAACTGTGCCATCGCAAACGACTCTTGCACTGTTTTGCGTTTTTCAATACCCGTAGTCTGCACGGCAACATTTAATCGATTAACATCGTCTGGTCGCTGACTGCCTAACTTGTCAAGCTTCAATCCCAAAGGAATAGCACGTTGAGTGATTGTTAATGAACCTATAGGATGCAAGACTAGCTCATCCCCTGCATCCACCGCCTTTAAAGTCACTAATAATTGATTTGTATTTTCAAGCGTAGCGGTCCAGTTTTCGACTTTTTCAAATTCAGCCACTAGCAAAGGCATGACTGATATTGGCGGCAACTTAGTGTCTTCTTTGTCGCCCCAGGTTTTTGAAAAATCAACGTCCACATCCCAAAAGAGAAGTGAGATACTACCAGTGCCTTCAATATGCCAAGGCGAAGTACCTTCCAGTGATCCTTTGAATCGGACACTAAACAAACCGGCACCAAAAAGTTTTACTGACAATGATGCTGATATACTGATAATGAAATAAAAGGGTGAAAATTGAAATAAGGCATCGAACCCTAGATGCCCTTCTATCTTGGCAATACTAACCCCAAAATATATCTCAACCCTGGCCCCAAACTGCACAGTGTTGGATGTGACTGCAAAATAAGCTTCAACCCTTACACGAGCCACTGGCGTATTGAGAATATTAATAGCGATACGAGTAATATCAGGAAAAGGAAGTGCAGGTGGATTATAGGCTGGATGAAATCCCCCGACTGACACAATAAAATTTGAATCAGACCCAAATGCTGCCAACACCCCCAGTCCCCCGTCCAGAGTCATGTAAATGATGCGTGAATCATACAAGGTAGCAAAAAACCAGCCACGCTTTTTATCAAATTCAATCGCACCCATAAAGGCGACATTAATAATAATTAATGGCACTCGCTCATCGGGAATAGCAATAGTCAGCTTGCCCACAATCGCCACACTGCCTGGAATCTCGATAATAATTCCAAGCGACAGACTGATTAAAGTCGGCGTTCCCCAGCCAAATTTGGCCATAGGGCCAATTAAAAAAGTATCCTCTTCAGGAGGGAAAAAACTGCGTAAGTCAGAAATAATTTTGGGTGCATTAGCAATCACGTCTTTCGGGAAAAGCACACTATCAAGCCCGCCAGACTTCACCCCCTTCACTAACGCATCTAGATCCATGGAGCGATTGAGTCCTACCAGTCCTCCCACACCAAGCAACGTAAAACCAAACCCTAATTGAACTCCAGGATTAAATTCGACACTGATTATCGCGATAAATGAAAAGCCTGTGGAGCCATCCGGCATTTTTGTATTGATGATCCCTATCGCGGTTACCGACAAAAAATCAAGAATGCGTAATTCTAAAGCACCAGCGTACTCACCTCTATCAGTATCAATAAACAGATAACCGCCGCCTTTGACTGCACCTGCATCTATAGACAGACCAATGCCGTTAGGCGGCTTGAAACCAAAACCTAGATCAAGTGGGCCAAGATTACCCCCTTTGCCTGGAAAGGATAAATCAGTGCGCAAACCAATATTTTCAACCACTGCGGCTAATGGGCCTAATTGCGCCTTAAAGGTTGTCGTGACATCAATCGGCAAGCCGTCCCCTGAAGGCTTAATCGCAATAGTGAGTCCCTGAATTTCGACTGGGCCTAAACTAATATGAGCAGGAATTTGAATTTCGAGATTAGACGTGCCCCGAAAATAGAATCCACGTGGATAATTAATGCCAAGCCCCAGATCAAATTCAAATTTAGTATTCAGGCCGGACAAAATTTTGCTAATAAATCCATCGCCAGCAGAGGCGTCAAATATAAATGCCAGACCTTTGGTTTCAACCTCAGCAAAGACTTCCACTTGCCCGCTGCCTGTTAGTTCAAATCCAGTGGTTCCACTGACTGATACCACTTCCAGACGAGTCCCCTCGCTTTCACCCAATAGGGGAATAGGGGTAGTGTCACTACGCTTGAAATTAACTTCTACTCGCCCTGAACCTTTTGCGCTGACTGGTGTGCCTGGCTTATCAAATCCCAACACCATTTCTATGCCACTACCGGGCCGAAACATCAGTGCAATTCCGCCCTGAGTATCAAGATCACTGGATAGAGTCACTGAAATATTTGGCCCCAGTTCAGTGCTTACCGATAAGCCACCATTAAACGCAGGCATTAACGCAAAGCCAGGTTTTTTACTGCCCGTCTTAGGTAAGGGAAACAAACTAAGGTCCGCACCCAAACGCCCCCCAGTGCGACCACGTTCAAACATAATCATGCGCATTCGTCTGCGCATTCGCCCATTAGGAATAGACGCACCCTCTTCCATTAACTCTGCTGTCTCCACATCAATTTCTTCAGAGACAACCCGCCTATCCAGCGCCATGCCTAAGTCATCAATTTTTGATGCAAACAAATCATAATCAAAATCATCGCTTCCCCAGCCAAAGGCGTTTTCAAGTAACGTCGCCGGGTTATCGAAAAGTTGAGGAATTGAAGAAAAATCAAGTTTATAATCAATATAAGGAGGACGATTACCCGTTTTAGGCTGATAGCGAATTTTGGTCACACCCAAGGCTTGTAACGCGAACCCCAGGCCTGGTCGATGAACTTGCAAGTAGTTATTCACCAAATAACCTAATAACTGCGCCGGAAAATCAGCCTTGAATCCATCTGCAATCAGTGCCGGTGAAAAATCACTGTTAGGCGCATTGACTATTTTATCAATACCCTCTACAACATTTTTAACGGCTTCAATAGTTTTAATAACATCTTGCAGATCTATATTAACTTCACCCCCATTGGCGGTGACTGTGCCATCAAACGAAAGCCCGCCCCCCACCAGTTTTTTCAACTGGTTGAATAATATTTCAATATCAGGCGCTAAATCACGAAGAGGTTTGGGGATCGAATCTGACTTCCATCCGAGCGTGAACAAAAGCCCCTGAAAAGCCGCCGGAGAGTCGAGCGCTTTCTGCAACGGCAGTAATAATTTTCCTATCTCACTGACAATACTCTCAAAAGCACCTGGTTCACTCATTTTTCTTTGCTACCGGATAAAAGTTAGTATGAATCACATGATGTTTCCCTGGATCTACTCGATTAGTGATTAGCCATTTGCACACATAACAAAATTCGCCATGTTCTTCTCCACCACTGGAGGTTCGCATTTTACAAGTCCCTGCGGGTCGATAGACTAAACCCGTCCATGTAGCGCCCCCCTCAAATAGACCTACTAAACGTGCTGACTGACAGGGAGGTTTAAAATCACTGATCCTGTGCGGAAAATCTGCTTTTTTACTCACGGCAGAAGTATCAGTATCCTTATTCAACGGAAGTTTGCTGCTCACAAGTTCTGTAAACACTTTGTCTTCAATAACATTTTGCATAACGCCAGCTATTTTTAAAGGGACATATAGAGAAGCTCCCTCAGGAAAACTGGGCGACGGAACCAGCGTGCCAGCACTTGAAAGTACAATTGTTCCATTTGATTCATCAACACTTACAATCGTTAAACCCGTTAAAAGATCCGCAGCAGTCATGGATAGAGGCAGTTGCTGCCCCTGGTCTGTTTGCATCACAATTCGTCGCAAATGAACTTCATCTCCAGCCACTCGAATCGCCTCCCAACTGTTGGCCTCACGACTATTGACAGTGACCTCAAGATTGCCACCATTCATCTGTGTAGCGGATGTCAGTTTAGCAGAGAGTTTAATTCTAGGTAAAATATTCCATTTCAATTTGCTGGGGTCAATCTCGCGACTATTATTGGTCAGATAGTTTGCGTCATCAAATATCACCTCAAGGGAGGCAATATTGTCGTAGTTATCAAAAAAATTTGAGGTCGTATCGCTTGGATTAAGACGTTCCGTCGCAAAGTTTGAATATTCAACAAACTCTTCGTACTCATCACCCAAGTTAAAAGAATGTCCAAATTCATGTGCCACTGTATTAATCATAGCATCAAGACTTGGGGACAGATTATCAGGAACATCTCGTCTTAACTTCTTGATATTCGCATTAGGATTCGGAACATAAGTGGCATTCAACAGGGCATCTTGATTTATGGTGTTCGCTGTTAAAGTACTACTATTTAAATTCGTCCCTGCATGCATATGTTCATTGCTGATCATGGCGATCAGGCCGCGACTCTTTTTAAAAGTACCGTCGGGCACCCAAGCCGATCCCAATGTCTGATTAGGTGCGGCAGCACCCAAACCCCCGACAAAAGACATAAATGAAGTCGCTCTACTATCCCCAAATAACAACTCTGGTGGGTGACGCCGAGGATCCATTGTAATGGAACGTGCGGCTTTTTTTCCGCTGTAAAATGTATACGCTCGTTTAACAAATGCCTTTAGCGGAGCACTATCATCATCGTTTGCCACAGCGGCTAGAGGTGCTCCTAAGGTCGAATTATTGTCTGCCCAGCGGGAACCTAAAATCATACCAAAAAAGGTATCACGCGTTTCCAAAAAACCAAGCGAATGTGAATTTTTCCATGCGTTTACTAATCTGATGCTTACTTTAGCATCGTCAAAATTATTTAAACCCTGGCTATTCCATAGGTCTTTTAAGTCCCTTACATTACGATCCTCCCCCCGCATAGGCAAGCCTACCCGCCTCACCAGCTCTGACACCAAATAATTATCACCTGACACTTTATGCTCATACGGAATAGGCGTCCCTTTGCTAAGGGCTGATATCTGATTATCCGCGACTTGAAAACCACATGTTACTAAGCGATCATTAGAGGCCGTAAAGGCCTTAAACACATTAATTGAAGAGGATAAAGTGCCATAAGGCTCGTGACGTTGCTTAAGAAAAAGATCAGTGCTTACCTGGGTGACGATCTGATCGAATTTTGCTTCATCAGCGGCTGTGAATCCTTCTGCTACGAAAAGAATATTATGAATATTGGCCGCATTAGGCATATCGCCAAACTTGACAGGCTCAAGAATATTTCTTGTTTGGGCGTAATTAATGACTCTTACATCAATGGTCTCAGTAATCGAGAGAAAAGAGCCTTCGAGATCAGTCTCACCTTCTGCCACACCTCGTATCCGCCCATCACTATTAGGATCAGCAAGTATTGTAGTATCACCCGAGCTTAATCTTACAAAATTATGTCCCGTGATATCACCTACACGATCAGTCCCAGTAGTATCATCACTGAACATGGCATAAATCGAAGGTTGACTGTGAGCATAAATAGGATCTTGAGCGGTGGTGATTTTTTCATTACCAAACCACCAGGCGAGAATATTTTGATGGACCTGTATACGTATTACTATATAAGTATCAGCAGTTTCGAGAATGACCAGATTGGTTCCAATACCCGTGGCTGTAATAGTTCCCGTGGTCACATCAACATTAGCAAAACGCTGTAGGCGACTGCCAACAGTGGCATGTGGTGCAAAATATCGGGGGGTACAGGTATTAGTAATAGGACTTAACGTATATGGGCCAACAGCATTTAATAATTGAAATACAGTAAAACTAATACTACGAGTCGCTGGATTATCCAACGTCAAATGAATATCACAATGAGGAAAAACCCTTAATACTGCCATTAATAAGCCTCCATTGCTTATAATATGCTTGGGTAAAAGCCTACTAGCTTTATAAATATAAATTTTATAGCAATATATTATTAGATCACTATTTATAAATTCAGTATTTACTACTTCGTTGCTTATTAAATCGTTGTTTTAAATTTCAATATTACTGAACAGGTTTATTTAATGCATCCCTCATTAAATAAGTTCATAACCTTATCATACACTTTATTTGGCGCTTGGGAATACCTTTTAACGACAACAAGTAAATACTCCCGTTAGGGTCAGGTCTTGTAATCAAGCATCAATGTTTTGCTCCTTCAGCGACAATTAACTATAACGTAAATGCTGATGACACATTTGAACGTGATGTCAACTTAACTATGGTCGAGTAGCAGGTAAGCATTTTGAGTCAAAATGTATTTAACTATCACTATGCTTTGCCGGTGTTTCGCAGGAAAGTCAAAAAATGACACTAACTCTTCACGGCTTTTCTGTAAATATTGAGTGGCCTTTGGGTATTTCGCTTCGTACGTTTTGTTTAATAAATCAAAAGCCTGCTCACCATTCGCTTTTGTTTATGCTTGCCAGAGATTATGCAAGACCCGTTTAGCTTTTGCTTGTGATGCCTTTGATAATTTATTCTGAACGTTCATAGTTTTATGCATCCAACAACGTTTCTGTTTTGTGTCACTATACACCTCATCAAGCGCCGTCCAAAATCCCATAGTGCCATCACCAATGACAAGCTCCGGACTATTCATGCCACGTGATTTTAAATTTAATAATACTTCTTGCCAGCTCTGAGTGGATTCTCGGACGCCATCTTCAATCACCAGAAAACGCTTCTCTCCACGTTCTGTCACCCCTATAATCACCAAGGAACATAACTTTGTGTTCTCCAATCTCAGGCCTCTGCAGACACCATCGGCCCAGCTATAAACCCAGCAATCCTTGTCCAGGCGTTGTTGGTTTCAGTGAGCGAGTGTTACGAATATAAGGTGCACTAATGCTGAGCGAAATGTCACAGGTTCACCTGTAGTAGCGCACCTTGGGAATCTGCACTGACACAGGATTTATGCCTGTTTGTATTTCGCGTTCAGGTAAATGCCCATTGCATACCACACCTGCCTTACCGTCCTCTGTTTTACGATCAGCATGTTGTAGCAACAACTACTGCCATTCGATTTCTACCGCTTATGCGATTAATTGTCTGGCTTCTCTCTGTATTATTTCCATGAAGGGATCCTCATTTGTGACTGGCTTATTCCGTTCAACAACGTTATTCTTATTCATAGTGGCGTATCCTTTGATTGGTTTATTAAATGTATCGTAACATCAAATTAATCCAATACCCCGATTTTATTCAAGTCCTTAAACACCAGATTCAGTGATAACTCTCAGTGACTAGAAAAAGGGGTTAATTAACAAGGAGCAATTATGTATAAACAACTTACCAAAAAAGTATTTCTAGCCCTTTTCATTTTATCAACCACCACTAGTTTATTTGCCAATGACTCGCTCACAATAGCTAAAAAAGCGTTTAAAAATAAAAAATATACTCAGGCTATCTTTTACTACAATAAGCACTTAAAAGAAAACAGTATTAGCTTCACAACAAGCCCATTGAAAGCATCATCTATCTACAACAACCTAGGCAGGTCATACAAAAGAACAAAGCAATATGAAAAAGCCAAAATCATGTACAATAAAGCATTAGAACTCGAAAAGCAGGCTCCCATTCCACATCAATATGCAATACCGTCGCTGTATAATAACTTAGGAGTCCTCTATACCGCTTTAGGTCAATATACTAAGGCTATCAACTATTTAGATAAAACGCATTCAATTTATTCCAATAAACAACAGCCTCCAGCGCAACGGCTAGCCCAATGCTATACTAATTATGGACGAGCTTACTATGGTAAAGGAAGCTATGATAAAGCAATAGACAATTTTCAACGCTCACTAATCATTCGCCTACAAGAACTTGGACTGAAACATATATTAGTTGCAAAAAACTATAATGATCTTAGTCATGCTTTTGAAAAAAAATCGAACCAAGAACAAGCACTCTTCTATGCCACTAAAGCGGCTACTTCTGTAATAAAAAAATATAGCAGCAGACACCCTATTTCGATAGATTACATCAAACATGTAAAATCTTTAGTAAAAAAATAAAGAGTTTAATTTAATAAAGATCAAAATCAATAGCTTTTCAATATCAATTATATCGTTACGTAAAATACAATATTGTGAAACCAGACAGCAACAATATCGGATACAAAAAAATGTTCAAGTCCATAGACTTCAGCCAATTTGAAAACAGTCCAATTTTATGGGTGCAAGCATTACCGGGGGCTGGTAAAACGCATGCGGTTAAGCAATACCTAGCCACTAGGAAACACCCTAGCTTATGGTTATCACTAAAGGAAATTGACAATAAACTTTCTAATTTTTTACACCAACTTAATTTGTTGACTGATTCACAATTTATCGATAGTACCACGCTACAATCTGGACACACAATCGATCAACCGACACTAAAACGACTGGCCAAACACACTCTAGATTTTCTTGAGCAACAAGGACCAGATTTATTTTTGGTAGTTGATGACTTTGAAAAATTAAATGCAGATGGCGAATTGACTTCTCTTTTTAACATAATTTTTAATACACCAAATTTCAGTAGTAAAACGATACTCATATCAAGCCTTCCATTACCCTCTTATATGGCCACATTAATTGCAAATAGCCAATTAACTCGATACCCTCCAAAGAATTTTCTTTTAGACAAAAGTCAATCATCAAAATATCTTACTACCATCTCCGTCCATTCAGACAAACATGAATGGTTCTGGCAGCAAACTCATGGCTGGATCACCGGCATCAAACTACTATCAGAATCTATGCTCACTCACGACTTCAATTGCCAAAACACCAAACTAATAGATTACTCTACTTGCCACTCATATTTTAAACAAAAAATCTTCCCCTTGTTATCTGCAAATTTACGTCAGGGATTTATTGCTAGCTGTTTGTTTGATGAATTTAACAAACAAGAACTTACTTACTTGTGTACAACAAGCGTTCAACAACAGATCGAACAACTTCTTAGTTCTGATTGTTTTTTAAATGAGACTCGCGTAGATAGCAATGGAGTTATCTGGTACCGATATTTTGATATATTTAAACAGTCTCTCCAGCAGATGTACAATACGCAACTATCTGAACAAAAACGATTTGAAATAACAAGAATAACTGCTAAGTTATATTATGAACGAGGTGACCATGTACGCGCATTACAATGCTCAATTCAATTTGGAGAATGGGAAAAATCTCAATTACTTGTTAATAGCCTTGCACATAATTTAGCAATAGAAGGGAAATACCTCGAGTTAAAATCATTACTGCAAAGCATTCCTATACGGGACTTGAAAGACAGCACAAGTTGTCAGTACTGGCTTGGAGTTTGTACGCTGCCATTTAACCCTGTAGAAGCAGCGATTGCATTTAAAAGAGCTATGACCAATAGTAACAATACTATCGACCATAAAATTACTTATCAGTTAGCGATGCATGAGGAAAATTTAAGCTGTTATAGTGAATACCGCCCCGAGATAGATTATGAAAATTTGTTTCACGACAACAAAAAACTCCAGACCTTAAGTTCGTTCAACAAACTACTACTCCTGACCAATGCGCACTGTTATGTACTCTATGCTTGCCCTGAAATTAATAAACTAGAAAAATTAAATTCATTAATACAAAGTGCCCTAGAAGGCCCCAAAAATATTATTAGGCAAAATGTAGGGTGTAGTAATGTTAATATCACTAGCACCTTTACGGATTTTCTGTGGCGCGGTCGATATAAACAAGCTAACGATCAGTTAACTCAACTAGGCACTTTATTGAATCACCATTCTAACCCATACTTACGAGTTGTTTGGTGTTTAATTAACGCTGAACTATTGCTACGAACCAACAAACAAGGCTTAGCTCTTGACTATATTAACAAGGGAATAGCACTAGCCGGTCACCATAAGTTTGGTTTGTCTGAAGCTCAACTTACCCGAATTGGAATGGAGTGCTGTTTGAGTACTAATCAGCTCACTGACGCCAATAACTTTAAAAAAACACTAGAAAAAATGAAACCACTTCAAACCCAATCAATGTTAGGTTCTATTTTTAATATGCTTTTAGATGGAGAACTCAAGTATAAAAATAGTGAATTCATATTAGCGCAGAAATTGTTTTTAACTGCCCACCAATATGCTGAACAAAATGGCGTACTTTATTATACCACTGTTGCGTCTATTTATTTAATTGACTCACTAATAAACCTCAATAAACTAGATCAAGCAGAGAAACTACTTACAAGAGGAATAAAACTGGCAAATACCATGCAAAGCTTTTCATTAATGCATAGACTGCATATATCGCGAACCCTATTACATTTAGCGCGAGCTGAAGCGGCTAACGCAAAAGACTCTTTAAAGATAACCCTTGCAATTGGCGCAAAGTACCAATACTACACCCATCTATTTTGGAAACCAAAAGAGATGGAAACGTTATTGACATTAGCGTCTTCTTTGGGTATTGAGAAAAATTATGTCACCACTCTTGTCGAACAACATTCATTTACTTTTGACATTATCGTCGATGATTCAATAGAACAAGAGTATAAAGTAAAGATCCAAACGCTAGGTTTGTGTAAAATAATGCTTGAAAATAAAACAATAAAGGTTGGACGTAAGATTAAGAAGAAACAGTATGAACTATTATACTTTTTGATAGCCTCCTCTACTGAATGGGTTGACCAATGCTTAATTCAAGATGCCTTGTGGCCAGATTCTGAAGGTGATGCAGCTGCTCAGGCACTTTATACTACACTCCATCGTTTAAGGAAATTACTGGGCACCAAAGATGCAATCGACCGAATCGATGGAAAATTAAGAATTAATCGCTTAGTGGTTAACATCGATATAGGGAAACTAATTACAAACCTCCATTCTCTAGTCAAGCTGATAGAATCTAATGCACCACTTTCCGATATTAAAATAGCAGTAAACAACTGCTTTATTCTTTATCAAGGAGAGTTTCTACCCGCCGAAGATAATATCGCATTGATACGGGCAAAACGAGAACTATTACAAACTCGCTTTATACAAACGTTAGAAAAGACTGTAAAGTACTTAAAATCTTCGTCACAAAGGGAGTACGCCTTGACACTAGTCACCCATGCTTTTGAGATACACCCGACCTCGTTTAAGCTACTTGATATGCGTATTGACTTGATGGTGGTCAGAGGGTTTAAAGCCGAGGCGGTTAAATTATTTAAGCAGAATCAAACCCTATTATCCGCCAAACAAATAAGCCGTATCTCAAGAAAATTACAGAATAGCGTTTCTATAATCGATTAATTGAATAAGTACTATTATGAAAACATCTATTGACAATACAAATGCACTACCTAGTGGCACCGTTATCCATAACTATCGTATTGAATCCATACTAGGTTATGGTGGTTTTGGGATCACTTATCGCGCCGTAGATCTCAAGTTAGAACATGAAGTTGCTATTAAAGAATATATGCCTTCTGCAATCGCCACGCGTCACGCGTCACGTCAGTGATAAAGTTAACCCGATTTCCTCAAGCAATGAGCCTGACTATCGACACGGACTACTCCAGTTTGTCGAAGAAGGTTGTGCACTTGCCAAATTCAAACACCCTAATATAATACGTGTAATACAACACTTTGAAGAGAATGGAACAGCCTATTTGGTAATGGAATATGAAAATGGAGTTGATTTAAAACAATACTTGTTGCATCGACCATTTCCTGACGAAGCGATTCTTCTTAATATTTTACTTAAACTTCTTGATGGAATAGCAAAAATTCATGAAGAAAACTATATCCATCGTGATATTAAGCCCAGTAATATTTATATTCGAGAGAATGGTGAACCTGTATTACTGGACTTCGGCTCAGCACGTGAAGCCTTGAATCGCTCAAGAGCCAATTTCACGCGAATTGTATCTGATGGCTATGCTCCCATAGAGCAATATGCACAAGATATGCCTTTGAGTCCTGCTACTGACTTCTATGCCCTAGGTGCCACATTATATTTTATGGTGACAGGATCAGCACTATCAGCTGCCCAAGACCGTCTCACTAAACTCCAGTTTAGTGAAACTGATCTTGTGAAATCAGCAATCACAATAGGCAATAAAAAATACAGCCTATCACTATTATCGACCATTGATTGGATGGTCACATTACACCCAGAAGGTCGCCCTCAGACTGTCACAGACATCCTAAAGAGACTAAACAACAAGCCGAACGCTCGAAATCCATCGACACCGCAATCATTATTTGCGACAAGCCAAGCAAACTTTGATACACAAACAAGACCAGAGACGAGTACAGAGTCAGAACAACTATTACTATCTCAAGCCCCAACCATAGCCGCTTTTAGCTCAACCGCCACTACAAGAAAATTGGGAACACAACGAAACTATAAATTAGTCACTATCGTTTTAACCATCATGCTTGCGCTCATGAGCTTCATACTCTGGCAAAGTGATAACAAAAGCCCTCAGGCCCCTACTAGCAGTAATACTACTCAGTTCACGCACAGTGAAATTAAACTAGAAAATAAGCTCTATAAACAAGAGCTGAAAAATTGTACACGACGAAATTATCAATGCAAAGTTAATTGCAAACGACTCAAAATACCAGTAGGTGGAATAAGCCTCTGTTACAACGCCTGTTTTCAGAAAAATAAAAGCTGCCGCAACTTGCTAAAAAAAACTTATCAAGTGAGGTACAAAGATACACCCCAAATTTATCGTAGGATAACTAATGTGTCGTCTTTCCGGCCTGGAGAACTAGATAGGGAATTTGATTCCGTACCTGACCCACACTATAAAATTTCGAATAATCTTTGCCATGATGTTAGAAAATCATGTTCACTAAAGTGTAACGATACAATTAAGACAAAGGGTACCGCTCCTCTTTGTTACTATCACTGTGGAAACAACTGGTTTCGTTGTCAAAAAAAGGTGCTTAATCAACACAGTTGGAGGAAAAAAGAACTGGA
>UOFL01000198.1_pt1 | contig 19779 bp, 22 predicted proteins | sample 1990081 | NCBI WGS metagenome assembly UOFL01 (sample SAMEA4728526, study PRJEB27164) | hydrothermal vent metagenome | biome: marine basaltic hydrothermal vent biome; feature: marine hydrothermal vent; material: mineral | place: Pacific Ocean | collected 2011-06-14/2011-07-23 | depth 1741 m | reverse complement strand
TTAATGACTATTCGTCTTGGTGCTATGGGTGAGTTTGAGGAATAATAAAATTACTTATAACAAAACGTTCAATGGGGATTTCGAGAACGCGTATTTTTTTGCAAAGAACACAAAAAAAACTGCCTGTTCTATAAATCCCTTAATTCGGCGTTAGCTTTACAAAGGAAAAAGACAGTGGAAATATATACATTAACAATTTCATTTCCTTATGACGATGATGATATACCGTGGTCAAAAACAATTGCAGTTAAAGAAGAATTTACTCTGTTTGAGTTACACGAATATATTCAGCATCTTGTAGGGTTTGATAATGACCATATGTTCGAATTTTATATTGATAAAAATCCACGAAATTTAAGAAATTCAGTCTCAGAAGAGACGAGATTAAATGAAATATATCCAATAATAGGTTGTAAATTATTTTATCTTTTTGATTTTGGTGATAGCTGGATATTTCAAATAAAAAAATCAAGAAAAAAAATACATGAAGTCAAAGACACGATATATCCAAAATTAATTGAGTCAGAGGGAGCGAATCCAGAACAATACCCAGACTATGAAGACTAAAAAAGTTGACCCATAACATGTCTCGCCTTTTGTGGCATCACTTCGTTCTTGTTGCCACAAAATCCAAACCATGCTACGGTCAGGTTAACTAAGCGTTATGAGTTTTGGGTATACAAATTATGAACGATAGGTTATTAAATTCGGCAGTAGAGCTTATGTATTATTCTGGCATTTATGAAAAGCGGAAATTGAAAGTCCTTTTGCGTAAACAGTTTTCTACTCTGTCGAGTGACGATGCCAATGCTCTCGTTTTGGAGTATAAAAAAATACATGAAACTATTTATACAATCGCAAATAAGTCTTTCGGAGGAAATGAGTTGTTTGAATACGAACAGGGTTACGTAGATTCTTTACCGCTAGAGAAAAAATTAAAGAAGGATTTATGGCAAGGAGCAATGTTTGCTCAATTTCGATAGCGAAAACACTTATAACAATCGGTTCAACTACACTTCCGCCGTTACGTCGCCTACGTCGGACCTCCACTACGCTTCGGCCGGCTAACCAGGCGTTAGATTTCAATCAGAGTTGTAGAGAGATTTTATGCCATACGTAAATATTAAAATCACTGATGAAGGTGTAACCCAAGAACAAAAAAAGAAGCTGATTGAGGGTGTAACCAATTTGCTACAGAATGTTCTTGGAAAGAACCCAAAAACTACTGTTGTAGTTATCGATGAAATAAATACCGATAATTGGGGGATTGCGGGTGAGTGCGTGACTGAAAGGAGAAAACGTGGTGAATGAATTAAAACCCATCACAAAAGGCGTGCATCATATTGGGCTAACCGTTTCAAGGCTTGAGGAGTCTGCTAAATTTTTTGTTAATATTCTTGGGTGGTCTGAAGTGCGAAGAGACTCAAACTACCCCGCCATATTTGTGACCGATGGTGTATTGATGGTTACGTTATGGGAAACCAAATCCGATTCTCCTAAAATATTTGATCGAAAAGAAAATATTGGTTTACACCATTTGGCGTTGTCAGTTGATGATTTTGAGGTGTTAAATTCTATTTATGAAACACTGGAATCGAACGACATTGAAATAGAGTTTTCGCCTGAGTTGCTTAGAGATGGCCCTGCTAAACACATGATGTGCTATGAACCCAGCGGAATTCGAATTGAATTCATTTGTATTCCAAAATGAAATCTAACAAATCCAATTAGCTCGGACAGTTTAACGCGTTGCTAGCGGCTCTTACGTAAAGTGACGATTCAACATGAACATCCATATTATATATTTAGAATGATGATTGGTTCGCTGGAGAGTTTAACACCACAGAGAGCTAGGGGCGTAACTAAATATAGTGGTACGTCTTCTATAAGAAATTGCGTAAAGAAGTTGGTCCGTGACGAATTTGATGAGTGTGAAGAATTTTTTAAATAATGTTAATTGATAAGAGATGCCTTAGTACTTAATTGAAACTGGGTTTGAAGGCAATTATCTGTTGAAGTAGCTCTAAGGGCGGACAAATTTTTATCACCAAGGGTTTATGATTTATGCGTAGTATAATATTGTTAGTCGCAGTTTCCTTAATGCAAGCGGGTTGTTCCAAACCTTCAAATAAGTACCCCGGTATGACAAATCATGCCAGTATAGCATACGATAGACACATTAGAGAAATGAAAATTGGTATCGCATTTTCTATTATGGATTTTCCCAAAAGATACGAACAACTGTGTGGTCTCTGGTATCCAGGGCAAAAACCCCATTATAATAAGTTGTCTAAGAAATGGTATGCAGATAACAAGCACCACATGCTAGCCGCAAAAAAAATTCTAAGATCAATAAATTCAGAATATAAAAAGGAACGCATTAAACCCTTGAATATTTCTAAAATAAAATCAGACATAAGTAATTCAATGGTTCCGAAAAAAAAGTTTCTTGGCTATTCTCACATTGAAAAAATGAAATTTTGTAAGCGGGGGCTAAAATATATGGTCCAAAAGGAAATGCGTTTGGATTATATCATCGAATCCCTGAATGGAGAAAGGGAGTTAAGTTTTGAAAAGCAGCAAGCTAAACCTGAAAAAATTAAATTACGAATAATAATTACAGCCATCGATAACAATTGGAAGGTTTCATATTTAGATGGCCAGGCAAAAGGAATAATATTTAGGACGTGGTCGAAACAAATAAAATTAAATAATAAGTATAAAACTATTATAAAAAATCCGATCGTTTTGCCGAAAGATACCTCAATTCTTTTACAAATTACTTCACAACAAGGAATTCATAGTTTTTATGTACCTAAACTTGGTCTTAAAAGAGATGCAATTCAAGGAGTCCTAAATCCTATCGGATTAAAAGCATCAAAAACAGGCATATTTCAGGGAGCCTGTGCTGAAATGGGAGCATTTAATGTTCCGAAAATGCGATTTGAAATTAGGGTTTATAATAAGAAAAATTACCTAAAGTGGGTAAGCAACCATAGACGTAGTGTTAGGTAAAGTAGATATTTTCCCAAGATCTATAGGAACAGCTCTACGGATGGGTAAGCGTAGCAGGGCATGCCTTGTTCAAGGTCAACCACGCTGAATGAAATCAAAAAATAAAATAGAGTCAATATCGAAAAACCATTCTAACGCTTGAGAGAAATAGAATTTTAAGGTGGCAGCAATGCGGTTAGTATGTCGGACTTTTTTCAGCTGCTAGTATCCGTCGGTCTTCGACCATGCGCTGTATAATTCGGGAATCAACAGTGTCTGGGTTAAATGGTTTTAGTGACTCAGGATGTTTGAGCCGATAATCTAGCAGCAAGAAAGTATCAGTGGGATCATCCTTGGCTTCGCTTGGATAAAATCTTCACGATATTTCGACAGTGCCATTGGAGGAATGGGGGAGAGTACGATAAAATTATATTTTAATAAGGCATGACCAGTGGCCCGGTTTTTAATTCAAGACAAATCGCAACGGGTTAATCTTTGAAATATTTTTGTTTTGATAAGGCTGATTCCTCTATAGCGTCAGGGGTGTGTTGAAAAATCCCATGCTCGAGAGACTCGGGATCGGTGCATTTCATGCAGAAATCATGTTTTTGATCTGCCCAGTCAAGGCCGATAAAAACAGCAAAGTGAATAGAAATTTGCTTCATATTAATGTCCATATATTGTATGGTTAAACAGTAGTAGGGGTATGCAGACTTATTTCTGCGCACCCCAGAGTGTACCCTCATGCTTTGCATTCACCTGAAAAGTATTATAGAGGAGTCGGTGTGAACGACATTCTTTGAGTATTCATTAATGAAGTAAGATCACCTGGTAGTTTAAAAGTATTATTATGAACATCGTGTGTTTACGCTCAATATTTCGTCACTACCAGGTGCATAGCCTTCAATGGTATACAGAAAACGGAGTACAAAATTGAAAGGCTCGACGGACTATAATACGTTCTACCTGGCTCCGAGTTATGTGCAAGAAAAAATGTCTAGGGGAATATTATTGTGGATAGATTAATTTAGACAAAGTGGATACCACATGAATAAATATGAAAGGCACATTTGCGAGACTCAGGAGAGCGGAGTTCGTGTCGAATATTCAAGAGACACATTCCATGAAGAGTTTACATGGCAACTAGTCATTTCTAGAGAAGCGACAGAAAATGATTTGAACGAAAATCACTATATTGAAAGCATTGGTGAAGAACTATGGAGCACGGTAATGGAAATTAACAATTGTCCGTTCTGTGGTAAAAAACTAAGAGCCAAAAAATTATCCTATTTTGATTTTGTTCATTTTGACTCGTCAGGATGGTCAATAAAAATATTATGAACATTGAGGTTGATTTTGCGCATAACAAGTCGTTCGTTCGGAGCTACGAAAAAAACACTTCGCCCGCACAACTCTGACGTTATACGGCAATTGTGACTAAAAACTTAGGGGTCACGAAATGGGATATAAGCTGGACAAAAACACACCGCCGATGGAGCGTGAATTAAATATACTTGCTATATGATTTGTGTGTCGACCCGGACCTTTGTATTCCATCAGATAGAGCTGATGGAATTTGTAAGCAATCCCATCAAAATATTACATGAGCAAGGTAAATCACAACGCGCTATTGCAAAACAATTAGGCATTTCTCGCAGTACGGTTAAAAGCCATTTATCACAAAAGGTTGATGATCTAGTTTATCAACCAAGACTAGAGGCACCTCATTGCGAAGCTCTAAAAGAGTTGGCTAATAAAATAAACACGCGAAAGCGGAGTACAGGCACAGAGGTAATCAGGCATTGAATTTCAGAGAGCGTCAAAATGTCAGGGTTGGTTTTTATCTTTGGCGGTTTGACAATTTCGACCCACTGCCAGTCTTTATTCGGAACATGTCGCCAGTAAAACTATAAACCAAGGCGATCGATTTTAAGGGTGCTCCAGGAATGAGACTCAACTAATGCAGAAAAATAACCTTTTAAATCATTCTTGGTGAATCGACGAGGTAGACGATCAAAATGTTCACTGACACGACGCAGTGCCCGGGAATATGACTCAATCGTTTTATCCGCTTTACCTCAGAGTTTAAGGTATTTAAGCAGTTGTTTATCGTGACTGTCGAAAGTCGCATTCTATTTTTTATTCATGTTACCATTTCCATTAGGTTAACCCGAAGATAGGTTTGGAAATTATACTACCTTTAAGTGGTGAGGGTTTTCTGCCGCTGTGTGGCTTTGCTCAACAAGGAAATTAAATTGCTAAAATAATAGACCGCTTTGTTCATTTCTCACAAATTATAGTCAACTATCATTTTCCGTTTATTGCGGTGTTACGGGTAGACAAGTACCACAAGTCCATTAGCGTCAACCATCCAATATTTCTATTTTCAAAGTCCTTACATTTTTATATACTATTTTATTCATCTTGATATTAAGATGTGCATCTGATTTAATGTGTCAGACGATCATCTGAAATAAAGAGGAGTAAATATGATTACAATACTAGTTACAGGGGCTAATGGTTTTGTAGGCACGCATACACTAAAAAAATTAATGGGCTTTGAAGGAGTAAATGTAATTGCGGCATGTCGTGATAAATCAAAATTAATTTCCGAATTTAATGGAGAAGTGCGAGAAGGGGATTATCGAGATGATGATTATTTGGATAGAATGCTTGATGGTATTGATGTTGTTTGTAATGCCATGGCATGGACATCACTGTGGGGGCACAAAAAGCAATCACATATATTATACTATCAGCCTACAATTAATCTAATTGATAAAATAGTTGAAAAAAAAATAAAACGACTTGTGAATGTAAGTACCACTTCTGCCGCTTCCCCTGAAAGGTCTTCAGATGCCATGAGTATCGGCATTCAAAGAGCTTCTTGGCCGCATTTGTGTAATGTTATTGAAATTGAAAACTATATGCGAAGCAAGGCAAACGACACCACTTCAATGATTAATATGCGTTTGGGTATTTTTGCTGGTGAGCATTATGCGTTAGGCTTGTTACCTATATTGTTGCCACGTTTGAAAACACATTTGGTTCCTTGGGTGGCTGGTGGTAAAACGAGCTTACCCATAATTGATGGCCGAGATATTGGAGAGGCAATGAAGTGTGCAGCCGTTTCTGAAAAGCTTGATGGTTACCAAGCATTCAATATTGTAGGCGAAGAAGTGCCAACTGTTAGAGAGGTTATAGAATATATACATGGAAAGTTTGGCTATCCAAAGCCTCATTTTAGCGTGCCCTTTTCTTTAGCTTATCCTTTTGCTTGGTTAATGGAAAAGCTAGATCCAATTGTGCCTTGGGAGCCACTGATAAGCCGTAGTGTTATTCATTTATTAGAAGAAGTATCAGTGGATAATGAGCGAGCAACTAGAATTATCGGCTACCAGCCAAACCACAACTGGCGTGATGCTGTAGATAAACAAATAAATGAAATGAATAAAATACAAAAAACAGCAATGAGTATGTCTCGACCTGTTGTATAATGCCTTAATAAGAGGTAACTTGTAATATTATGATCGTAAGAGAAAAAACAGAACAGCTTAAACAGCAGATAATTGAGGCGGCTGATCAATTATTTTATAAAAAGGGGTATAACTTAACCTCCTTCAGTGATATTGCGGCTATTTCAAAAATACCAAGGGGCAATTTAAATTACTATTTTAAGACGAAAGATGAAGTCTTAATTGCCGTTATTGAATATCGCGTTAATGAAATGAAGTTGATGCTTCAGGGCTGGGAGGAAGAGTTTAAGACCCCAATTGAGCGTTTGCAGCGATACGTAAAAATTATAGCCAATGTGAAAAATGAAGTTATTAAGTATGGGTGTCCTATGGGGTCGCTTAATTCAGAATTAGGTAAAGTGCAACGTGAGCTACAAATAATATCAAGAGAACAATTTAGTGTTTTTGAAAACTGGATTAAAAAACAATTCCAAGTGATGGGCTGGGGGAAAAAGTCAGGTGATCTTGCTATGCATCTAATGGTTTTGACTCAGGGTCTTGCGACTATGGCTTATATCCATAAAGACACACGATTGATTAAAAAAGAACTAAATTTCACTAGCAGTTGGCTTATTTCTCTCTCTAAAGAAGAAAATAAATAATTTTTATTGCTGGTATAGTCATAATATACTTAGTTGAATTCAACCTGTAAGTGCAAGCGATGATCCAATCCCAAAGAATACCTCATTAGTCGTTTTAAACCCAAGACATTTTCGTGGACGATTGTTTGGTTTGTCCGTGACCCTTTGCACTTGTTGTTAAGTGATGGCGGTAAAGCCGCATTTCTTAGGAAGATATTGCCTTATTAACCCGATCGTATTTTCATTTAATCCTCGCACCCAAAATGAAAAGGGATGAGGAAAATAAAAGTCAGCCTCCAACTTTTTTGCGATCTAAACGTGTCCTGAAAATTCTCGACTGTTATCTGCTGTTAATGTGTATACCCATTCGTTGAGTGGGGTGAGTAGTGCAGTAATGGCGTTGGTCACACACATGGATGTTTTACAGATGACCTACATTTAGACACTTAAAAGTGATATGCGCTTGATAATGATCACTAGAGCTTGTTTATGATTTTTTCCAGTCACAGTATCAATCCCTAGTCACAAAAAGGCAGCGTGTGTCAACGATGGTCCGACGCTCATTAATCGAGACTCTATGCGGTATCTGGTTATGTCGAGAGTAAGCTCCATAACGTTTCATGAGCCGATTTATGCGGTGGGTAACCTCTGTGATCACTATTACGGTTAAGTTAACGATAAATCGTTGACTTATTAACTCCTAGAATAGTCGTCATCTTTACTTGATTATGTTTTGCTTTCATTAATGCATGGATCTGGTATCGTTGTTCACTGCTTAGTTGTGCTTAGCCACTCATTTATACTCCTCTTACTTTGGTCGGTTTGATCAGCATTGATACTATCTCAGCTGATCCGTGTTTACCATTTTATTGAGTTGCACTTACAAGTTTAATTCACGAAAATCAATAGGGAAAGGTTTTTTTCAAAAAGTGAGTTTGAAATTAAAAATTATGAAGATAATAAACTTGTTTATGTCAAAAAAATATAACAAGTCATTTAAAGTCGTTGGGAAAAAACCCCAACCAAGTGGGACGTCGCAAAAGGTGCGCGGCGCTATTTAATTCTAACGTTACATAAAAAAGCGAAAAGCAAAATGGATAATTATACATTAATTTTACAATATTGGGAGAAACGTCGGCTTTGGTTGAATGTCATCTTATTAGTTGTCTTAGTAATTTGTTCTCTGATTTTAGAATTGGACATACTAGACAGAAAATATGAACTATTTGGGGGGGGTATAATCTTTTTCGTCTTTATAAATGTATTATACAGTTTCGGGCCTTATATAAATCTAGTTTTTGCGATTACGTTTAAATCGAAACAAATTGGAGTATGGCGATGGTTGTATTATCTTGGATTAATTACTTCAGCATTTTTCCTTCTAGTTTTGAGTCTAGCGGTCAGTTTTACCGGTCAGCTGCCAGATCAGTAGAAATAGATATAAACTCAAAGGTTGTATGAAAAAAGTCGGTACTTAAAGATGCAGATGAGTAGAGTAGTTGTATCGTTAGACCATGCTGCTGTGAAAGATAGTGATCTTGTCCTGTTTGAGAGCTTTAGCTTTGTACAGATTCTTTCTCTGGGCAATGCAAAAATCGCTGATGGAGCACTAGGATACTTATTAAACTTACCTAAACTGGAAACACTTATCGGGCTAGGCAGCGCCTGTTCAAAATCGCATCAGCGATTTTAGTCTGTTCGTAAGCTCGCAGTTTTGTACTCGGGCTTCCTCTAGACCTCGCGGGGTTGCAGTTGCCGTCGACTAGTAGTTATACTGTCTACAAAATACAAACAGGTGAATCTCTTGCAGAGGACTTTCACCTCATTAGTTCACACCCATGCTAGGTATTCAAGACATTCAAGTTCGTTCCACAGCTTGTGCCTGCTCCACCGGACGCGTAAATGCGCCGCTTAATTGAAATTGTTATGTGAGTTATGAAAATATTTTTTGTCACAATATTATTTATCCTATCGGTAAACGTATATGGCGTAAAAACAGTACAGACCTATAAAGGTATGTACGTATGGGGTCATGAAGTAAATACGTTTAGGTCTTGTGGTTCGAAGACAGAATATTGGATTAGCGCTGCAGATAGCGTACTAGCTCCGCTAGTTAAATACTATGAAGGTAATACAACGAAGAGCTATCAAGCAATATATGTCGTTTTTAGGGGATATAAAATGAATAAGGCAACAGATGGGTTTGCTGCCGACTATCCCGGCGTCATAAAAATTCTAGAAGTTAAGATGCGGAGATTAAAGGCTCCTGGAAAATGCCACTAAATTAATATAACCATCAGCTCAACCAGGCGTTGTGATATCGTCTTGAATTTTGCTCACGTAAAATCAAACTTCTGTCAAATGCTGGTTAGCTAAAATGTTGGCTTAAAATGTCACACCTTTTAGCCTATCCTGGTAAGCTGGCGTTATGGGTCTTAAAAGGAAAAGGCCAATGAGAGAGACAAAAATTTATATAGGTGGCTACGGCGTGCCTTATGATTCGGAGCCTGCACTAAATTTTTTTTATTGTTGCATGATGAGGCTATCTTAGAGCTTTGGGAATATCTATACCATCAAGGTAATGTTGGGGTTGCTTCATATAGTGCAGTACCTGCACTTGTACAGGCATTATCCAAAGCATTAAAGTGTAAGCCTACTGAAGAAGAGCACCTATTAGGCTATTACGCTATCCATGCTTCAATAAATGGGCAATTACCCTTAGCACGAGCATTGTTTTTGTTGGACGTAAAAGAAATTTTAGGTGAGTATGGAGAAGAGACATAATAATACACTAAAGTACGTTCGGCAGGCTGTGCCTGCTCCACCGAACGCGTAAACTCGCCGCCTTACAATCGTTAGGGTTTGATGTTTTAGTTATTAAAATCTACTATTTTTGTTAGCTGTCTTAGTATAGAATTCGCCATAATGTTTTCCTCGTTAAGTATCCCTTTCTAAAATGGCACAAAACAAATGAATAACAAAACAATAGCAACCCACAACGGTAATTTTCATGCAGATGATGTTTTCAGTATCGCTGCATTTAAGAGCATATTCCCTTCTTTTAAGCTTATTCGCACACGTGATTTAAAGCTTATTGCTAAGGCTGATATTGTACTAGATGTAGGCGGTGAATATGACCCAGATACAGACCGTTTTGATCATCATCAACGTGGTGGAGCAGGTGAACGTGAAAATGGTATTCCTTACTCTTCATTTGGTCTAATTTGGCAAAAATATGGCTTAGAAATATGCCAAGGTAACCAAGAAGTCGCAAATGCTGTTGATTCTGGTTTAGTCTCTACGATTGATGCCATCGATTGTGGTCATGTCGACGGTATTTATGAAGGTATTAGCCTTAGCCAAACTATTTCAATGTTTAACCCAACGTGGCAAGAAGATAGTCACTTTGATATCTGTTTTGACGAAGCTGTTGATTTTGCATCGCGCATTTTAGCTCGTTTCATCGCATCGGCTAATGGTGGCATTAGTGCAAAAGAAATTGTGGCTAAAGCTATTGAGAGTGCAAAAGATCCAAGAGTGATTGTATTAGAAAAATTTACCCCGTGGAAAAGAACCGTTCACGCCTTATCTGAAGAAGCTTTATACATGGTTTATCCATCTCAGACTGGCCAATGGAGAATTCAAACAGTACCTGTTGAACTCGGTTCATTTGAAGATAGAAAACCATTGCCTAAACAGTGGGCTGGCTTATCCGATAAAGAACTTCAAGAAGTAAGCGGAATTGATGATGCTATGTTTTGCCATAATGGTTTATTCATTGCCGGTGCAGAAACATTTGAAAGCACTATGAAAATGGCATCCATTGCACTTAAAGAATAAGGATTATTAATGAAAATTTGTGGAGTTAATCTTACTGAATACGATGCCAATATTTGTTTGCTTGATTCAGAAAATCGACGGTTTACTATACCCGACTGCAGAGTACGAAAACTGACATTACCGAAAGATCACTCGCGTGAGGATCTTCAGAAATTTCAATTTACATTTGCTAAGTTGATGGAGGACTACAAGGTCACTAAGGTCGCGATAAGTGAGCGTATGCGCAATGGAAAATTCGCGGGTAGCGCTATCAGTTTTAAGTTAGAATCGGCGATTCAGCTAATTGCGGATATGAATATAGAAGTAGTAGTGCTTTCACCAGCGCAAATTAAATCTGCGTTAAAGGAAAGCTCTATGCCTATATCATTTAGAGATACCGAATTAAAGAAATTTCAAGAAAGTGCATTAACCGTGGCCTATGCTGCTCACATAATAAAGTAAAACGTAATAGTTTCACTCGCACCCCACTAGCCTGACACAGGGGATACTGATAGAAGCGACAAAGCTTCATGTGCTAGGTAGGAAATACGGTCAGAAAGGTAATAACGAGTTGGCTACTGAAGTTTTCAGGATGTTATTAAAGTCGCTCCTAAATGGCCGTACCCTTATTATGATCTTGTATATACCTATTTACTCAATCAGGACTCAAAGCAGGCATTTAAATATTACAAAATTGTAGATGAAGTGGTACCAAGATGATTTTTTAGCCAATCGAAGTGGAATGATCTTTGCCTATCACCAGATAAAATGCAGGCAACACATAAAGTGTGAACAAAGTACCGACGCCTAATCCTGCTGCGATGGTCATGCCAATGGCAAAGCGGCTTTCTGCGCCAGGGCCGTTAGCAATTAATAGAGGTATCATGGCGACTATTAATGATACAGAAGTCATAATAATAGGTCGCAGCCTTAAAGTAGCCGCTTCGATTATTGCATTGTGTTTTGACATGCCTTTTTCTATTTGTAATTTGTTAGCGAATTCTACGATTAGAATACCATTTTTTGTAATAACACCAATCAAAGTAATTAGTCCGACTTGGGTATAGATATTAATCGATGAAACACCCAGCATAATAAAAGCGAGTGCGCCTGCAGTAGCCAACGGAACAGTCACTAATATAATAATAGGATCACGCCAGCTTTCAAACTGTGCTGCTAAAACTAGATAAATTATTACCATTGAGAGAAAAAAGGTCAACAGTAAGGAGCTACCTTGTTGAGTATATTGTCTGGATTGTCCGCTAAAATCGTAGCTGATGTTTTTGGGCAATAGTTTTTTAGCTTCTTTCTCAAGATATTCCAGGGCAGTCCCCAAGCCTGTTCCAGGCATTGGAAGGCCTTCAATAGTAATTGAATTTAACTGCTGCATTTGAGTTCGTTTCGAGGGTTCAACATAGTGCTTAAAATGTATAATGTTTGAAAGTGCAATTAGACTCCCATTAGCGGCTTTAATATAATATTTTTTGAGGACTCTATTATCCATGCGTTGGGACCGTTCTACTTGCGGGATCACTTTGTAACTGCGTCCTTGCATACTAAAAAAATTAACATACCCACCCCCCAGCATTCTAGAAAGGTTTCTGCCTATTTCCTGCATACTGATTCCTAAATCGCCTGCGCGGTCTCGATTGATCATCACTTTTACAAGCGGCTTATCCATGCTAAGTGACGTTTTTAAAAATAGAAACTGACCACTTTTCATTACAGCGCCAATTAATTGTTTGGCGGAGTGATGCAAAAAATCAAAGGATTGGTCCGAGGTAAGAACAAATTGCACTGGAAGACCTCCTCCGCTACCGGGTATGCTAGGTCGCGCAAATGTAACCATTTTAAATCCGGCGACGGTCTGCAACCGTCCCATTAGAGGAAGTTGTACTTGCTGTTGAGTGCGTTGCTTAACTTTGAGACGCTCCCATGCTGGTTTCATTTTAAATCCTCCAAAAGTTAAGTCGGTGGCCCGGCCTAAAAGGAAAAAGCTTTCGTAGTATTCAGGAAATGTCTCAAATATTGTTTGAACTTGCTTCGCATAAGCTTTATGGTAATCTAATGTAGCGGTTTGAGGGGTGGTTGCTGCAAAGAATAGAATACTTTGATCTTCTGTTGGTGCAAGTTCCTTTTTACTCAAATTAAACATGAAATAATTTGAACTCAGTACTACCAGGCCTATTACAATAAATATAGATTTGGTTTTTAGTCCACTCGTTAAAGTGCGACGATAAGCTGAAGACAATGACTTGAATCGCTGCTCAACCCACTGCTCGAATTTTCCCTGTTGCCCTGAGCTTTTAAGTACTCGTGTAGATAACATTGGTGATAATGTTAAAGCGACTATTCCAGAAATTAGAACAGCAGCTGCCAGTGTAAAAGCGAATTCGGTAAAAAGAGTTCCAACCAGTCCCCCCATAAAGCCTATAGGGGCATATACAGCCAACAAAGTTGTTGTCATAGCGATAATGGGGAGCGTTAATTCACGAGCGCCGATTAGGGCTGCGTTGGTTCGAGATTCACCTTCTTCAATTTGTCGGTGTATATTTTCTACCACAATAATAGCATCATCTACGACGAGGCCGATAGCAAGTACCATGGCGAGTAAAGTAAGTAGGTTTAGAGAGTAGCCTAGTAGAAGAATAATAAATGTAGCGCCGATTAAAGATAAGGGTACGGCAATGGCTGGAACAAACGCTGCACGTATAGAACCAAGTGTTAAAAAAACGACAATGATAACAATCAGGACGGATTCGATTAACGTCCAGTAAACTTCAGTAATTGAGTCAGCAATAAATTTACTAGCATCATAAGGGACTTTTACCAGCATATTATTGGGTAATTGTGATCTGATTTTAGGAATTTCATTATTGATTAGAGTAGCGACGGTGAGTGGATTGGCGCCTGGTGCAGGCTCGATTCCTATAAATACTGCAGGTATTCCCTTATACCAGGCAGTGGACTTATAATCTTCTGCTCCTAGTGTTGTTTTAGCGACATCACGTAAGCGAATCAAGCTATTGGCTGTTTTTCGGATGATCAGGTTTTGGAAATCTTTTGGACTACTTAAGTGGGTTGAGGCCGTTAAGTTAATCGTAACGTATTTTCCTTTAGTAGCACCAATACCTGCCAGGTAATTGTTGCGCCTTAGTACTTGAGTGATTTCATTCGCTGTTATTTTTAACGCAGCCATGCGTTTTGGGTTTAGCCAAATACGCATCGCAAAAGGTTGTCCAATAATTCTCGCTTTCGCGACTCCTGGCAGTGCTTGCAGCTTAGGTTGTATCACTCGAAGGACATAGTCAGTTATTTTAGAGCGGTCGATTTTTTTACTATAAAAGGCAAGGTACATCAATGCTGTTGAATCGCCTGTTGTCGATTCAATGAGTGGGTCTTCGGCATTGACCGGTAAAATATTACGTTTGCTGGCAATTTTCGCCTGTATTTCTGACACAGCTGCGTTAGGGTCGTAATTGAGTTTCATATGAACTTGAATGAGAGACAAGCCCTGGGTACTCGTTGAGCTAATGTAGTCAATACCCTCTGCTTCAGCGATAGCTTGTTGAAGCGGTGTGGTAACAAACCCTTTGACTAATTCCGAATCCGCGCCTGGATAGACAGTCGTAATACTAATAACCGTATTTTTCATTTCGGGATATTGACGTACTTCTAGTGACCCAAGTGAGCGTAGTCCAATAATCAAAATTAAAAGGCTTACTACTGTGGCTAATACCGGACGCTTTATAAAAATATCTGTAAAGTTCATCAGAATTCTCTATTCATTTATTCGCTACTAATTTCTGAATGTTTGAGTTTCACTGTATTGTTAACAGACACTGGTAATTTATTGCGTAGCTTTAAATAGCCAGCAACGACAACTTGGTCGTTTAAGTTAATTCCTTTTAGGATAGTGACTCTACCTCGCGTTGTACGCCCCAGCGTGACCTGTTTCCGCAGCGCGATTAATTTTCCTTGTTTGTTTTTACTTAATATAAAAACATAGTTACCATAGGTATTGAAGCTGACAGCAGCTCTTGGAATAGTTAATATTTTAATTTCTTTTCCAACGAGAGTTATTATTTCAGCGAACATGCCTGGCCGTAACTTATCTTCTTTATTATTAAATATTGCACGCACTTTAATCGTTCTGCTTCCTGAATCGATTCCTGGTTGAATGGCATTTATTTTTCCTACAAATTTCTGTCCTGGAAAAGCATCTAGCAGTGCGATAACTTGTAGGCCAGATTTTATTTTAGAAAAATAGCGCTCAGGTAATGAATAATCTATATAGATTGGGTTAAGCGTTTGCAGCGTTACCACTTTATCGCCAGGCTTCAAATATTGTCCAAGATTGACATTTCGAATGCCGAGGAAACCTGTAAAAGGTGCAGTAATAGTTCTCTGATTAATAATGGCGAGTTGCTGGGTTACCTCTGCACGTGCTGCCTCAAAGGAGGCGCGAACTTCGTCATGACTTGAATTAGACACGAGGCGCTTTGAAAGCAATTCAACAGAGCGTTTATATTGAATTTCTGCTAACTTAGCTGCCGATTTTTTCGCGAGTAGTGCTGCTTGATCTACGCGATCATCAAGTTTTACTAATATCATTCCTGCTGTGACCTTGTCACCAGACTTAAATAAAATACGTCTGATAATGCCGCCCACCTCAGTCGTTACACCTATGTCATGTGTCGCGACGACAGTCCCCACTGAGGTGAGTTTAGGTGTTTGCCTGACTGTTTGTACTGTCTCAACCGAGACAGTGGGTGGCGGGGGTTTTATCCTGCTCGCAGCCATTGATTTGAACTGCCAAAATCGGGTCCCAAATAACAGGCCAAACAGCACAATGATAAATATCGCAGTATAAATAGATCGTCGTAACAGCACAGTGGCGCCTCGTTATTAACTTGAGTCAAGAGATTATAATACAGAATTCCACTATATTTCACTTGTCGTAGCATTCGAGATTGTAGATTAAATTACTAACAGTGTTGTCTGTTTTTTTTGTGTCTGGAAAACACAATTAAATAGTCTTTAATGCAATTGTGCATATCGTAGTTTGCAATAACGCAATGCATAAGGCCGAACATAAGGCCGAATTGGTACCAATCTATACTTTTAAAGAATAAAAATATACAAAGTACAATACTCCAATTTATGCTTTTAATCCATTATCTGACTAGATATTGATAGGCCAGACATGATATTAAGCGTACTAGCTTGGTCTTCAGTTTAAGCTGATGAAATTGAGAAAGGATATGATTCACACATCACTTTGTGATGGTAGCGGAATGTTGATTGGTGAAATAATCTATTTATCAAAAGGCATAATTAATTGATATCATTTGTAAAAATTTATCCTAGATACGTCAGTCACTTAGGTAGCGGCAATTGTTGGATCAGTGTGAACAAGATATGAGGTAATCGAGGAGTTTCCTGCCTATTGGCGAAGCTAGCCCGACATTATGATTTATCCGAACTAGCCTTCATCGTACAGCCATATCAATTGATCAGTATGGGAAGTACAAGGAACTATGATTTTTACTTTATCCTAGTAAAATTATTTTGCACCAATTTTAGAAAGAATTTTATTGATTTTTGCTATCAATGCTTTATGTTCACCCTTTTTTGAGTCGTCAGTAGCATTCTTCATGAGTTTTTCCTCATTTTTTAAGGCAACGCGAAGAGGTTTTACCGTTTTCGAATTATCTTGTTCACCAATAGCCTTTACCACTGTTGTTCGAATATAAATATTTTTGATCTTCAATGCTGGTATAAGCGCTTCTACTGATTTAGGGTGTTTGATCCTTCCTAACGCTAAAGCAGCTATTACCCTTAAACTTTGATCTTTGTCGTTTTGCAAAACATATACAAGTGAATCAATGGCTTTTGGGTCTTGTATTATTGATAAAGACATTGCGGAAGCCACTCTAACAGAGCCCTTACCTTCCTTCAAAGCCTCAATAAGTGCATCAACTACCCGCACACTTTTAAAATTCTGAAGGGCCATTGCAGCATTAATGTTGCCACTTTTTAATCGTTTAATAAGTGTCGAGATTTTTTTCTGTTTTTCATCTACATAGCTTATGTTAGCTGAGCTTGATTTTTTGAATATTAGCTTTGTGCCTCTTTCCGTAATAAAAAAAGTATTATTTTTCGCATTATAAGGGTGTTTTTTGGGTGTACCATTTTCCATAGTGATAATAATTGTATTATTTTCGACTTTATACGTCCCAGCTTTGTTGGATCGTCTTTTATAAAAGGTATATTTACTCTTGCCATCGAATACAAAGTAAAAGCTCTTATCTCTTTGTAGCTCATATTTACCTTTTACACTGGCAGTAACGTTTATCGAAAATAAAGCTAATGCAGAGGCAATTAGCAAGTGTCTAATAGTTTTAATCATAAAATAGAGTCCAATTTATTTTGAGCAACGGATTATATTCGTAAAGTTTAATGAATGCAAAAACATCGTTTTTTAAATGATTGCCCTATACTTTAATCTTCACATATTTTAGCTGAAAGGTAGCGGTGTAAGACGCGATATCTAATGATTACTGTTGTTTCAATTACGTTCTGCAAGCAGTCCTTGCTTCACCAGACGCGCGATAACGTGTCGCTTAGTTAAATCGCAATGTACAGTGTAGGGCGAGCTTCATTCAATGAAATTGGAAATATAGATAAAGCAAGTTTTCGGTGTATGTTGCAAATCGGGAGTGCAACTCAATTTAAATTCGGGAGCTTCAAGGTGCGCCATATCGAAATACTCGAAGATAATAGAGGCTACAATTGAAGATCATCTACTGGAAGCCTGGAAGTTATATAATTAAGCGGAAACTGATGCCAATGTGTTTGCGAGATATGGCTATTTAACATGATACGATTTCTTGAGTATCGAGCAGTCGCTGGAGGAAGGTTACCGTGAACATTACATAGAATCTAGGGATAATGAGAGACTTGATTATGAAATTGATTTTTTGAAGGAAATAAACGGTTTTAAATCTCCGGTATTGACAGTCACTTTTATTATAATTTAAAGCATAAATTATGGCATCTACTAATTTGAGTAATATTCTACTCTCACTAATAAATCTTATTGTTATATGCTTATCTAGTATTTTTACACAGTCTGTTGATTCAGCAAGTATCGCAACAGAAAAAGGTCCTTTGACGGCACAACATTTCCCTAATACTGAAGCAGGGGTTCGGTTGTTGCTTATGTCTTTCGATGGCATGCTAGACGCAAATCGAAAGTTAATGACTGCGCGGTTACGTCCCACAAAGCAAGATTACTATCTTCTGTTTAAACAAAAATCATTGGCCGAAAAAGCCTATACAGGTTATGAAAAAAAAGATCTAGAAGCGACTTGACTATTGACCCTCCTGAATATTCCATCTTGATACTAGTGAAAGCTAACACTAGTGATATTATTAGTAAAAATACTCGAGTCACCTACCGGCTACCAGGGGGATATCGTCGTTTTAGTGATAAATTTAATCCTGGAATAACACTGTATTATTGGAAATATGCAGATTCAAGAAGGCGAGCGAGTTATACCTATGGAGGACTCCATTTCGGCAATGGTCATTGGTTCTGGATCCCTGAGCCCTGGCGTTTTATTAAGAATTAGATAAAACAAAATAAAATGGATAAAACCACGCAAGGAGGCAGTGTACCCTGATAATGTAGAGTGAGTTTATTTTTTCCGCTGGCAACATCAAAAGGTGTCATCAACACTACAGTCTGGAGTTTTGGGCCTTAACTTATCGACATCATTCTGTGATGCATAATAGTGTTTGCTTGGTAGTGAGAGGTAAGAGTTAATTATTTTAGGATATGATGTAAAATACATAGCGTGAGTTAAAAATATCCTTGATGTTTTTATTTAATAATGACGTGTAATGCAAAATTGATTAATTTGTCTCAGGCAGTGCGAGTAGTGGTTTCCAGTGAGTCACTAACTCCTGATTATATGTAATGAGCATGCGTCCACCTCCAGTATGGATACAGGAATGTATTCCGTGGTGTACATGATAAGCAAGCACTAATTCGCCCTCATCGGGAATTTTATCTTTCACACTAATCCAACCATCATCGCGTCTGTTCCATGCTTTGATAGCGAAATGTATGGCAGCATTACTATTTAAGATTTCAGTGTGATCACCAAAATCGACATTTCCCGTACAATCTGCATTCTCACAACCCACATAGTTTTCAATAATATGAAGGTCTGTTCCACCACAAAATGGACACGGCTTGACTTTTTCCCCGCATGACGGACATTCGAATAATTTACTCATTGTTTACTCCTATAATCCCTTTGGATGCTGTCTATAGATACCATTCTCGAAAGAAATCTTCAACACCTTTGGTGACAAACACTAAATGGACGGTCTTTTTATAGAGGCAGCTTCTGCCTGTTTTTCACTGGTTCATAGTTCTCCCCATTCATAGGTTTAAGGAGTTGTTGTTTTTCCTTTTTCCCATATAATAATAACACGCAGACTCAAGTAATAACTGGAATTAAATTACAGGCGATTCCTACATAGCAACAAAAACTGATCTTAAGACGGAGAAATGGCTAAAAAACAAAGCCTGATCGAAAGCCGGGCTCAATAAGGTCATACTTAATGTGGGATGGCATTGTCTTGAGGTGTTGACGAAAAACAAATCACATCGGGCAGGAAAATCTTTTTTTAAAGTGTCTTCTCATCACAGCAGTCAAGAGTGTGCGGCTAGCAGTCACACTCACTCCAAGAACCGACAAACAGAGAACTCTTTATATGTCGGAAATGTGGATACGTTGACAATGTTGATCACAATGCGGCAAAGATGATAAAACAGGAGAGTTAGCGCTTAGTTA
>UOFL01000163.1_pt1 | contig 19877 bp, 13 predicted proteins | sample 1990081 | NCBI WGS metagenome assembly UOFL01 (sample SAMEA4728526, study PRJEB27164) | hydrothermal vent metagenome | biome: marine basaltic hydrothermal vent biome; feature: marine hydrothermal vent; material: mineral | place: Pacific Ocean | collected 2011-06-14/2011-07-23 | depth 1741 m | reverse complement strand
CTAGCTAAAGTGTTGGAGTCACAGGAAGAGTATATTAAAGAAACAGAATTGCAAAATGTTATCCTCAAACTAAAACAAGAAGAGGATATTCATAATAATACCCCAGATAGTCACTACTCAACGTTAGATGAAGTGGTTGATGTAGTTCTGAATAGCATGCATGATAAACAGGTACTAAAAATTGCTGAAAGTCTTTTAGGCAATCATATTAGTCAGGTCTCAAAAAGGGTTTTGCACTATATCTTTACTCACAATATCGAAAACAAGGATGACATTTTTTGTACGTTGTTCAAAAGTACGAGAATAACCGCAGAAGACATTCCGCAAATTTTTGAATACGAATTTCCAGAAGTATTTATCCATGGCTCTTACAGTAACATCAACATGATAAAAAGTCTTTTGTTAACGTTTGACGATACGTCTGTAAGCGAAGAACAGATGCTTATGACCAGACAAGCAACAGTCATGTTTTTTCTTGACGCCATGCACTATGATTGTTGTTTCGACTTCTTTATTGATATTTTGTACGACGCTAAATTCGAAAAATACACTAGCCTAAAAACAGTAGTACTTGACAGCTTGTTTTCTCGCGAAACTATTACTGGTATCAATCCTGTTAGGCAGTTTTCTAGCTCACAAGTAGAGAGACTTATGGAATGCTTAAAGGATATTATGCGCGCCTCTTTGCAAAAGCCCACACATCATATAGAGAGTATTCTTTCGTGTATTGGGCAGTGTGACAATATTTTCGCTAAGGAGTGGCTGATTAAACAAATGAATGACGATGGTTGGCTTGAGTCTCTTTCGAAGATCGAGTATGGCGATAGTGATTTTGCGGTTAGAGTTAAATTTGCAATGGAGAAATGCTTACGATTGATCACAGTACTCGAACCAAGTGATCCGTTAAAAGTGATTAGCAATGCATTCAGTAAATTAGAGCAAGAACAAGTTTCTGAATCACTATTTGTTAATGCGAATATCAAAGAAACTGACATCGCTACTATTATTTTTCGCGGATATCCTATCTTGTTAGAAAATGAAAATGATCCTAATATCGACTTGTTAAAGAATATTGTCCTGTCATCCTCGGATAAATTTCCGGATTTCGATACAAGTTGGCGTTGTAAAAATGCGGCGCTTACGTGTTTTATTCACTATCTCCAGTGGGATTGTGTATTAAGTTTTGTGCTTGAACTTTTGCAAAGCAAACAATCGTTCAAAGAAGAAAATAGTAAATCGCTCACACATTCTATTGCCGTCAAGTTCTTAGGGATGTCAGAAATAACGGCGACCCAGCCGTTAGAGAAGCTATCACAAGAACAACATGAAAAGGTGCTTGAAGCAGTATATTCCACGCTAAGAATGCTCTCTGAAAAGTTATCAGCAGGACGCCGGGATCTGATACTTTTGATTATTAAGCGAATTTCCGACTACCCAAGTCTACTGACCCGATCATGGTTCGAACAACATTTAAATGATGAGAGTTGGCTGAAGAGTTTTTCGAACTCACATCGTACTAGCATTAGAAATTCATTAGTCGCATCACTTGCTACTATTGATGCGCTAGAACAGCCCAAATATATTGAGAATAGATTTTACGAAATGCTAGGCAATGATGAAAATGACTCAAAAATATGGACGGAATTTAGTCAATGGTTACAGGATCAGGGGAATCCTAGAGGTGAAATAATCGCTATTAGGCAGAAAATGGAAACCGTGGAAGACGAAGATGAAGCCGATAAATTATTGGATCGGCTGGTAGAGTTGGAAGACGAACAGCCCAGTGAGGATCTTGATATACCAGAAGATCTTGCGAATATTTTGTATATTGAGTGGCGATATGGATTTATGGTGGCAATTAAACTACTAGGTCCCCCAAGGATGAGCTACTATGACAATTTGGAAGATCTAGGGGTAACGATTGGTTCTGCAAGCTTACAGTTGTTATACGAACTTAAGTTAAGTGGATCTTCTGAATTAGAAGATATCCCTCAGTGGATTAGAGCTTGCTCTCGAATCAGGAAGCTTTCGCTTTCCGGTAATACTATTATAGAAATACCAGAATGGATTGGAGAATTGAAAAATCTAGAACACTTGGACCTGTCATCTAATCATATTACCAAGATCTCTGAATCTATTGGTGGCCTAACTAAACTTAAAGAGTTGAACCTTGCAGAGAATCATCTTGCAGAGCTGCCTAAGTCTCTATGTCATTTGAGAGAGCTGAGATCTTTGAATTTGAGCGATAATAATCTTACTGCATTACCTGATTATATTTTGGGTATGCCTCAATTAGAGGTATTAGCTGTTAACGATAATTTTTTATCGGGGTATGAGCTGGGGGGGAAGTTTGAGTTAGGCAGTCAAACCAATGATCCGTTAAAGTAAGACAAATTTAATTTCGAGTTCCTTTAAGCGATAGGAATGTTCTTTTTCATTGCTATAGCTAAAATAAACTTTGGCCCATGTTTAGCATGTAATCGATTGACGCACCAGGTTATTGACTAGTTGAGTTAAATCTTATCCTGCGTGACATGAGTCGGTAGCAATGCTTACCACTGTTTGATCTATTGCCTAACTCTGCAAAAAGATAGCGAAGGTACGTATAATGCTCCTGCCTGTTGGCAGTGGCTGTTTCGATGTGTGAATAAATATTTGCAGAGGTTTTCACGCCTTTGACTGAATGGCTAAGTCACTTTGGAATAAGTGATAACATTGATCCCTCAGTCCCGTGGCCACTAGTTCGGCATATTTTCAGTGTCTTTCGGGAAATAAAGTGATGCAATATAAGCACATAAAAGGAATATAGCAGACCACCAAAGACACGCTTGTAAGCCTTGATGTTGGTAAATCAGTCCTGACAGCAATGTCCCTGTTAAGCGCCCAGCAGCATTGGCCATGTAATAAAAACCTACATTCATTGAGACCTTGGTATTGTTAGACCAGGCAACAATGAGATAAGAATGTATGGCGGAATTTATTGCAAAGACAAATCCAAAAATGCCTAGGCCGATGATTAATACCCGCTTGGGTTCTAGTCCTTGTTGTAAAAAATATGCTATAAAAACAGGGATCAATATTAATGCAAAGACAGACCAACGGGCAGTAGTGCCATTAGGGTGATGTCCCGCCAATAGCATTTTTAGTAGTAAGGGAACACATGCTTGAATGATTCCATAAAGGATTATCCAGATGGCGAGAAATGCGCCTGCTTGACTGAAAGACCAGCCTAAACTTGTGACTAAAAATACCGGCAAAGCGACCACAAACCATATATCGCGCGCAGCAAATAAGAAAAACCTAGCAACTGATAACCACTGGATAGGTTTCGCAGGAGAGAGCATTTGACTTATCTTTGGAGGGCTTGGCAATTTACCCAGGCGGCGTGGTAATAATAGAGCAGTCACCATTAATGTGACTATCAATGCGCTCGCTAAAATGAATAAAGCACCCCTGAATCCCGTCACCTCAAGTAACACTGCCCCCATAAAGAAGCCAAGCCCTTTTAGCGCATTTTTTGAACCTGTGAGTAATGAGATCCATTTAAATAATCTCGATTGATGACTTTTCTCCTCTTGGATGAGGAGTGTTTTAACGCCTGCTTTCGCTGCCATTTTATTCAAGTCTTTGGCAATCCCTGATAATGCCTGAGCAAGCATGACATAGCCCACCCCCAGCCATGCATTGGGGGCAGTGAGCATTAACAAGGCTACTATTTGTAACGCCAGACCAATATGCATAGTGACACTCAGTCCAATACGAGCGCCGAGCCATCCCCCGACTAGATTAGTGATAATGCCAAAAATTTCATAAAACAAAAATAGCATGGCTACTTCAAAAGGGGAGTAACCTAAGAGGTGAAAATATAGAACGACTAACATCCGTAGTGCACCGTCCGTTAATGTAAAGACCCAGTAAGCGGCACTAATTAATAAGTACTGTTGAACATTAGTCTGCACCTATAGAGTCCTTGCAACTTTAGCCACTAACTCCATCATGCGGTTAACGTAGCCCCACTCATTGTCGTACCATGCGTAAATTTTTACTTGGCTGTTATTTATTACCAAAGTCGACAGAGCATCGATTATTGCAGAACGTGGATCGCTGACATAATCGACTGAGACTAACGGGCGTTCCTCATAGCCGAGAATTCCTTTCAGTTCATTATCAGCAGCCATTTTAAAATAACTATTAACTTCGTCTGTTGTCACGGTGCGGGCCGCTTCAAATACAAAATCAGTTAGGGAAGCATTGAGTATCGGTACACGTATAGCGTGGCCGTTAAGTTTTCCTTTCAGCTCAGGAAATATTTTAGTAATCGCTTTTGCAGAGCCAGTGGACGTGGGGATAAGCGAATTTCCACATGCACGGGAACGACGAAGATCCTGATGTCCTTTATCAATGATGGTTTGAGTATTGGTGATATTATGTATAGTGGTCATACTGCCGTGAAGTATGCCTATCTTTTCATGCATCACTTTAACGATTGGGGCAAGGCAGTTGGTGGTACAGGAGGCAGCTGTTAATAAATGATGTTTATCGGCCTCGTACGATTCATGATTAATCCCGTAAACTATATTGAGAGCACCTTCTGTAGGGGCTGCAACAATCACTTTTTTGACACCTTGTTCAAAATAAGCGTTGAGTGACTCTGGATTTTTGTGATGAACGCCAGTTGCCTCAATCACAATATCGCATTTTGACCAATCACTTTCAGCGATAGTCCTATCAGAAGAGTAAGTTAATCTTTGTTCGCCAATAAGCAATGACTGCTGTTCTACGGCCGTTTCTAGATCCCAGATACCTTGTATTGAGTCAAATTTAAGTAAATGAGCGGATCCTATTACATTAGTGGCAATCTCATTAATTTGCGAAAACTGAAATTCAGGCTTATTCCAGCCTGCGCGTAAGCCAAGACGCCCCATTCGACCAAACCCATTGATTCCTACGTTAATCATGATTGTTCCTTTTTTATGTATATACGTATACACGCATATATAGCGAGTTTAAAAAAACCAGGTCACCCCAGTGTATGTAATTGTTTAAAATACAAACAACATTATCGAAGAGCCAATACCCACTAACAAGGGTATTTTTTAGTAAAACTATTTAATTTTAAAAGGTCTTTCTGCATTTCATTGTTATTTCTACCACTTTCCCGAATATGTTCAAGCAAAGGCACACAGCAATTATTGATAATTTTATAATAAACCCAAACACTATCTCGACGAGTCGATACGAGTCCATTATTTCGTAAATAGGCCAAATGTCGGGAAACAACACTCTGTGACAAACTTAAAGTATCCACCAAATCACAAACGCAGATTTCATCAGATCTGAGAAGCAAATAAACAATCCGCAATCTAACGGGCTCAGATAGCGTTTTAAATAACGCAGCAAGTTTTTCAGTATTCATAGAATTGCATTATATATGGATAGGCATATATATCAATAGTATTTAGCAAATTTGCTCAGTAATGCGGTAGGGGTAAATAGGGTGGGTATCGCTATTTTAATACACAGTAATACTATCGAAGAGTCACACCTTATATATGGATAGGCAGTTATAACAATATATTTTGTCTAGGGTCTTATTAACTTGCTTCTGGTTCAGGACTAAAGAAACCTCCCCATTTGACGATAGTCATAGGGAGATTGTTTATCTCTATTAGAAGGATTAAGTACGGATAAGGATAAATAGTAGCCCATCACCGGATTATTAATAACGTATGTCAGGAAAAGGAACAGTTAATAAAGATTGGATAGGCGGGGCGGGGACTTCCACGAGAATCCCGACCTTCATGGTCTATGGAATAGTCTTGCTTTGTGTCATTCCGTATCTGCTTACTTTGCTGGGAGTCGATTTTGGCAGTAAGAGTTCAGCCATTGATCATCGTTGGGCTTCAGATGCTAAGCATCACCAGATAGTCGATGCGCATTTTCATGCTCTGTCGGGGGCATTTACCCATACATTATTTGAGTGGACTGCTTTTTGTATAGCGGGATTTGTCGTTGTTTTGGCACTGAGTCATTATAAAATTACTAATGACATCACTACCCCAGTTATTGGAGTGGCTTTATTCATGGCTGGTTGCATGGATGCATTTCATACCTTGGCCGCAGATCGACTCATCAATGCAGTAGCTGATAACCGTGATTTAATTCCGTTTACCTGGGCAATTTCTCGATCTTTCAATGCTTTGATTATGATTGTAGGCGTTGGGATTCTACTTATGCGCGATGATAAAAAGAAACTACAGGACTCTAGTTTTGTTATCACAGTCAGCATTTTTTTTGCATTGATAGCCTATACCATTATTACTATCGCCGCTAATACACAAAACTTGCCAGCGACCACCTATCCGGATTCATTTATAACTCGACCGTTTGATGCAATTCCATTGATATTATTTGTCGTCGCAGGTTTCTTTATTTATCCTCGTTTGTATAAACGTTACCCCAGTTTATTTGCACATGGCTTAATTCTTAGTGCGATCCCTGAAGTGGTCACTCAGTTACACATGACGTTTGGATCAAAAGCCTTATTTGATAGCCATTTTAATATTGGACACTTCCTTAAAATTGTTGCTTACAGTATTCCTCTTCTTGGTCTGATTCTTGATTATATAAGAGTACATAGTAAATTGCAGTGGGAGAATATCAAGCGGGAGGAAGTGCAAGCAGCGTTGATGGAAAGCGAAACTCATCAGCGCGCAATACTCGATACCGTAGCTGATTCAATTATAACGATAAATGATAAAGGTAAAATTCTGAGCTTCAATCCTAGTGCGGAAAGAATGTTCGGCTATCAATACGATGAAGTCTATGGCGAAAATGTCTGTATTCTTATCCCCGAAAAATTTCAGCAAGCTCATGAAAAATCTCTTGTGCAATCATCGCTACAAGGAATTCGCTATTTGGATATCGATTACGAGTTATTGGGGAGACGTAAAGACGGTATGGAGTTTCCGCTAGACATTAGTTTATCGCCAATGCAGCTTAGTCATGGTAATGGATTTGTTGGGATACTCAGAGATATTAGTGAACAAAAAAAATCTGAGCGAGTGTTGCAACAGTTTAAAACAACTTTAGACCAAACTATGGACTGTGTCTTTATGTTTGATTCGCGAAGTTTAAAGTTTTTTTATGTCAACGCGGGAGGTATCGAGCAGGTAGGTTATAGTGAGCAAGAGCTGTTTTCTATGACGCCAGTAGATCTAAAACCGGAATATGACGATAACTTGTTTCGTACATTGATCAACCCAATGATCGAAGGAAGTCAAAAATCGATTAATTTTGAGACTAATCATCAACACAAAGATGGGCACTTAGTTCCAGTGGAAATCTTTCTTCAATATATAAATCCTCAAGGTGAAACAGCACGCTTTGTGGCCATGGTGAGAGATATCAGTGAGCGTCAACGAATTGAAAGAATGAAGGATCAATTTGTGTCAACAGTGAGTCATGAGTTAAGGACGCCTTTAACTTCAATACGGGGGTCCTTAGGTTTAATAACAGGTGGGGCAGTAGGGGAGTTACCAGCACAGGCGACAGCAATGTTAAAAATTGCAGAAAACAACACCCAGCGTTTATTAGTGCTAATTAATGACATACTTGATATTCAAAAGATTGAAACAGGTGAGATATCTTTTAACTTTAAAATATTAATGTTGATGCCTTTTTTAAAGCAGGCAGTAGAAGAAAATGCGGCGTATGGTGCGCAATACGGCGTAATATTTAGTATTACTGAGTCATTGGCCGACATACAGTTACTCACTGACAAAAATCGCTTAATGCAAGTAATGACAAATTTATTGTCAAATGCAGCAAAATTTTCAATTGATGGTGGTGAAGTTGAGATTGCTGTAACACGGCATAATAGTGCTATTCGAATTGCAGTATGTGATCAAGGAATGGGGATACCTGAAAAATTTCAACCTAAGCTATTTGATAAATTTACCCAATCAGATGCGGCAGATACCCGTAAGATTGGTGGGACTGGCTTAGGCTTAAGTATCTGTAAAGCAACGCTTGAAAAACTTGGAGGGAAGATTAGTTTTAAGTCTTCTGAAGGAGTAGGGACAACATTTTATGTTGACTTACCACAATCCATAGCGGATGGGGCTAGTGTATTAGAGTCGACTGCCAAGAAAAAAACTTGCCGAGTTCTAGTGATTGAAACTGAGCAAGCAGTCGCTAAGACTATTCAAAGTATTTTACTCGCCGACGATTTTGAGGTAGAGATTGCCTATACTCTGAAACAAGCTGAGGATCTTCTATTTAGACAGTCGGTTAAATTTGATGTCATCACCATAGACCTTTTGCTTAACGAAGAAAGCAGCACTAATTTTATTAAGCAAATTCATGCTTACGATAAAACCTCTACGGTTCCAATTATTGCCATTACTGCGATGTCATGTAGTAACCGAAATGAATCTTCTGCTAAGTCGCTTGGAAAGTCTCTCAATATTGCTGAGTGGTTACAAAAGCCAGTAGATCGTCATTGTTTGATAGCATCAGTCAGAACGGTCACTGGTACGGAACAACTTCCTAGAGTGTTACATGTAGAAGATGATCCAGATGTACGGCAGGTAGTGAGTGTACTACTTAAAGATCATGCTGAAGTGGTCGCGGCAGTGACAGTAGGTGAAGCTAAAATGTTACTTCAAGAATCTTCTTTTTCTCTGATATTACTAGACTTAGATATGCCAGATTGCTCTGGCGATCTTCTGCTTGGTGAGTTGAAGTATCAGCAACACCCGCCCAAAGTCGTTATTTTTTCTGCACAAGATGTCGATAGAGTAATGGCGCAAAAAGTTGATTCGGTGCTCTTAAAGTCAACTACTAGTAATACAGAGTTATTACAAACAGTCATTGAACATCTTCATGATGATCATGGATTCAAACTAACAAAAGTGATGTAAAATTAACAGCAAACAGGATAGTTATGGCTACTTTAAAACGTATTTTATATGTAGAAGATGAATTGGATATACAGGTGGTGGCTCGAATTGCCTTAGAGAATGTTGGCGGGTTTGAAGTTCAAATCTGTAGCTCAGGTCAGGAGGCATTAGACTCTATTATGGCTTTTGTACCGGATCTTATTCTTCTTGATGTTATGATGCCTGGTATGGATGGACCCAGCACACTTAAAGCATTAAGGGAGCTGCCAGAAATTGCCAAAATTCCCGCTATTTTTATGACAGCTAAAGTACAAACGGATGAGGTGGCTGCACTTAAAGACTTAGGCGCTATAGAAGTGATCGCTAAGCCTTTTGATCCGATGAAACTTGCGCAACAGATTAAGGATGCTTGCAAGCAATATTATGGCGACTAAAGCAGACGATATACAGGCGCAACTCAGAGTCTTAAAAGAGACTTATACAGAACAGTTGCCTGTTAAATTTGAGGAAATCGAACACTATCGTACGCGGATACTGACAGATGATAATTATAGCGAAGAAGATGTAAAAACCTTACATCGCTTAATTCATAGTTTAGCGGGTTCTGGTGCTACTTTTGGTTTCTTTGATCTTAGTCAGCAAGCACGTGCAATTGAACAAGTGATCAATGCTTGGTTGCCGATGAATAAATTGACCATCGAAAATGATTCAACAACAGTAAGTGACATGTTAACTGCGCTGTATAATCTAGCGCTTGTAGAGTCTACGGAAGAGACTAGTGTCCCGACTGCAGTGGTAATGACTCAGGAACCTGAACCAGAAGTGTTGATATACTTGTTGGAAGATGATGCTGTACTTGCCAAGCAAACAGCAATCCAGCTTAGTGGTTTTGATTATAAAGTTGAGACTTTTTCGTATGGAGGTGAGATCAAAGCGGCTATTATGAAAAAAGAGCCATCGTTGATTATTGCGGATGTCACGCTTCCTGAAGGACATGCTGCGGGCATAGATATTATCTGTGATATTCATGAAGAGATTAATTCGAAAATACCAGTGATCTTTACTTCTATCCGCGATGATTTTTCCGTACGACTACAAGCAGTGCGTGCAGGCAGTGAATCTTATTTTGTGAAACCAATTAATATTGACCAATTAGTTGACCGACTAGATAAAATGACACGACAGGTAATCCATGATCCTTACCGTATATTGGTCATTGACGATGATGCGACACTCGCAGAACATTATGCCCTGGTACTGCGTCAAGAAGGAATGGAGGTGAGTGTTTGTTCTCAGCCAACAAATGTGTTTCACGAAATTTCACGCTGTAATCCTGAGTTTATATTAATGGATGTTCATATGCCTGAATGTTCTGGCATGGAGCTCGCAAAGTTAATTCGCCAGCAGGATAGTTATATCAGTATTCCGATTGTGTTTCTGTCAACTGAAAATAATATTAATAAGCAGTTAGCCGCGCTAGGACTAGGGGGCGATGATTTTTTGAATAAGCCCATCCAAGATAAACATCTTATACTATCGGTCACAGCCCGAGTACAACGTGCTCGACAATTAAGTGACTTAATGAGTCAGGATAGTTTGACAGGGCTTTTGAAGCATACTCATATTAAACAGCAATTAGAAACTGAATTATTAAGGGCGAAACGCCTGGGTTCTCCTTTGAGTTATGTCATGATAGACATCGACCATTTTAAAAAGGTGAATGACAATTATGGTCATTTGACCGGCGACAGAGTGATTAAGAGTCTGTCTCGCATGCTACAACATCGATTGCGTAAAACTGATTCCATCGGACGTTATGGTGGAGAAGAATTTGCGTTAGTGCTGCCTGATACGCAAATAGTGAATGCACAACACATCGTTGAAGAAATACAGAAGGTATTTGCAGAGATTAAATTCTTTTATAAAGAACAGGAGTTCAATGTCAGTTTGAGTGCTGGCATTGCCTGTTATCCTTCAATTGATAAAGCAGTCGATATCAATATGGCCGCAGATAAGGCTCTTTATAAAGCGAAACAGCTAGGGCGAAATAGAACCGTGATTGATGAGGTCAAAAAATAACGATGTCTTCTGGAGAATATTCTGCCGATATGGAGCAAACGAAACAATTGCTCGATAATGTCAAGATTGCATTTTTGGAATCATTGCCAGAAAAATGTAGTGAGCAAGAGATTCTAGTGTTGGCACTCAATGGAATTGAAGAGCCTGAGTTTACTGATATTTATGATGAACTTTATCGAGGAGTGCACAGTTTAAAAGGAAGCGCTGGGACCTATGGCATCCCGGTTATTAGTACGGTTTGTCATCATTTGGAAGACTATATCGAAGGACTCAATGGACAAGTATCAAATGTTGATGATGACTTTATTACTCAATGCCTTGGTTATCTTGATCTTATTAGGAAAGCAGCCAAGGAAGCCACTACTGATAATCCTGACTTTAGTTTCGTTACCGACAAACTAGCTTCACTTTTGAATCAAGCATCAGCCGTATTAAAACCAGTATTAGTGATTGAGTCGTCTTCTGCTGTCGCTATGTTGTATAAAGATACCTTGTCTAAATTTCCACTTGATATTACCATCGTTAATGATGGTATTGAGGCGTTGCAACTTTTACTTCATAAGCATTTCTATTTCATTATTACCGGTAAAGCACTTAAATCACTTAATGGTTCTGCAGTAATTAGTGCACTCAGAGCTTCTGAATCAGCTAATAGTAAGATCAAAACAGTGATGATTTCTTCTGCCACTAATATTAAATTTTGCCTAGGATCAAAACCTGATTTCTTGATCAAAAGAGACGAGGATATGCTGGAAAAATTAATCAAAGTAGTGAGTACGATAATTAAGAAAAATTAGACTAGTCACTATCGAACGAGCAGTGTATTCAATTGTTAACTGTGATCAGAATATCCTGTAGATTAGTAACAGCTTTTGATAGAACAGCGACTGTTATTCTTTATAGTGCAGTTTCGAGTGATCAGTACTAGAGGTTCATCGTAAAGTTAATCTCCATCTCCTCAGTCAAACCCCGCCAGTCTTTTGATGCCGCGAAGTAATAACTCAGCATCAATGGGTTTAACAATCCAGCCACAGGCCCCAGCATCTTTGCCTAGTTGTTTTGTGTTGGAATTCGATTTTGTGCTCGCTATTAGGATTGGAATATACTGATATTGGTCTAGTGTTTTGAGTCTTCTAACCAACTGAATGCCATCGATTTTAGGCATAACATAGTCCGTGATAATCAAATTATATGAGGTGGAAGTCGCGTGTTTGAAGCCATCCTTTCCATCGACAGCGTAATCCACACTGTAAGCACTCTCTTCAAATATTTTTTGATACATTCTACGCATAGACAACTGATCATCAACGACTAATATTTTTTGCATCTAATTGTCCTTAGTATTAGTTCTTTATTAATAATAATTATCGGCGAAGACGATAGTTTCTTGAGTTGTCGCTACACTAGTATCCTCAAGTATCCTAATATCTATTGAGTACTAAAAAACACTGTTTATTTTTGAGCCGCAAAAGAACTAAAGTAAATTGATCCTTTTATAATGATTATGCCAAACGGCAAATAATTGCGCTTAGCGAGAATATTTGAGATGATTGAAAAGCATAAAATAATAAGTTTGATGTAAATTATTAGTGAGGAGTAAATATTGAAGTATTTAATTAGAGTAGTGGCCGTATCTTTAGGTCTATTAGTTATGTCCAGCGGTGCCTACGCGATAGTCGATAATGATGCGCAAATTATTCACTTAAGGAAGAACTGTACTGAAAATGGTACTGAAGTCGCCAATTGTCTAACAACATCGGCAGAGGTAATGACTTGGATAGAGCAATCTAGGACCTCAACAGGACCTTTAACAGTACAGGTTGGACCAGGAAGACACGGATTTTTTCGGTGTGTCGGTCTCAATAATCTAAGCATAAAAGGTTCAGGTCCAGGGCAGTCATTTTTTTCTGGATTGCATCCCAGTAATTGTTTTGACTTAAATGTACAGGATTTGACAATCACAGATTGGTTCCCTGCGCCCATTTATTGGTCAGGCGATGGGTCGTCAGTGTGGACTAACGTTCATGTAAAGGGCGGTATCTATGCGTGGACAGAAACTGGTTGTAGTAAGATTACCAAGCGGCCTGTTCATAAATGGTTTTCTAGTCAACTGTGGTCGAAAAGCAAAACAGTCTATTTAGCGAGCTGTTCAGAAAATTGGATTTTTGGAAGTGAGCTGGTGTTAAAAGGACCTGGTCAATCGGGAATATTAACGGGAATGATAGTGCGAGCAGCCAATGGTGAAAATACCTTTCCTGAAGTGCATTTATATGGAGGAAATCTGAGAGTAATCGCTGATACGACAGGAGGAACTTCGACAGTGACTAGCTTGACGGGAGTCTACGCAGCAAATAATGGGCGAGTGCATATTCACGGCACTGGTATCGATACTATTGGCAATGGTGATAGTAATGATATAGTCGCTTTAAGGGCCTTGCCCGGTGGAATGATCCATGCTGCTCAGTCAGCATTTGTCATGAACACCAAAGGAACAGGCGATATTATCCGGATTAAAAATCAGGGGGGTACTATCATGGCTCCTTATTTATGGGAGGCCCAAGTACTAGCGTTAGGCAATAAATTCAAGTCTCAAGATGGATCGGATAGAACGACAGAAGTGGCTTGTGATGCGACTACCTCTGTTTGTAAGCCTCGATCTTTGATTTACATGTCATCCTGCGCAAGCAATGGACCATGGTATGACATCGCCGCTAATGCTTGTCGAAAATAAATAAGTCGATATTAAATTGATGCGGAATATTAACGGCCTCGTCAAGGAAGAGGCCGTTTTTTATAGTAAATTTATTTAAAATAATTAGTCTGTTTGTTATTTGAGTTTACGTGATTGAAGTTTATTATTTTTGGCTTGGTAAGATTGTTGAGTCTCTTCCACTTTATGGATTACTCGCAATGGGATTTTACCCACGGGCCAGGATTTTTGAATATCAATTTCTCCTTCTTGTTGTTTAACGTTCTCAATTAGCACATGAAATTCATCACACCAACTTTGTTCTGCTGCAATATCTTGGTCGCTGTTACGTAACTGATCATTGTTATCAAAGGCTACCGCTCTGACTTGAAGCTGAGCATTATCTTTTAGTCCTACTAATTCGACGCCATAATCTTCTGTCGCTGATTTTTTCAGCAATAGTTTTCCATTCTCAGCCAAGGATGTTTCCATCCCTTCATTGATGGCATACCCTAAATTTTTCAACCCTTCTATGATTACACTTCTGCGTGACTGATTAAGTGAATGTAATTCTAGTGCATTCCTCTTTAAATTATATTCATCATAAATTTTACGCAATAGCGTAATATTATCTCTTACGCTAAGTGGGACGATTTGTGATTGTAATTGTGCGGCGCATTGAGCATCTAGCGGTTTGATGATTAATGCCAGCTCAGAGAGTTTTTCAAGTTGCTCAGAATATTCCGTACGCTGAGTCATTAATTTGGAGAGATCAATTAACAGACTATCGAGAAGTAAGTTAGCCTTATCAGAATCTCGTTCAAGTTGTAAACTTTTGAGACGTTGATTGAATGGGGAAAGCAATATGGGGCCCCATTCCGTTTCGAGTTGTGCTAAATAATCATCTACTTTCAACAAAGATTTTTCAAAGTGTGAAACCTGTTGTTGCCGCCAATCGTCGTATGAATGAATGTTATTGCCAGTCTGCAAACTAGCGACTACTTGTTGTTGAGCGTCGCTAAGTGTTTCGTGCAAGTGGCTAGTCGCCAAAGACCCTCGTAGTGTTTGCAAGTCTACTTCTGCTTGCGCTACGCTTTCTATGTTTCCATCCATCAATTGATTAATTATTTTGAGAAAGCTAGGATCAAGAGGGAGGTCATTGTGCATAACACGATCATATAATTTTTGTGCAGTCTCAATTATGCGTCTTCGTCGAATACGCTTATTGACTATAGCCTGTTTTACTTCGGCCTTAATTTCTTTGATTTCTTTCTTGATATAACGAGTATAGGTCGGCGCCTGGTTTTGTAATTCGTCAAATTGGTTGGTATTTATAAGATCCCTAATGGCTTGGACTTTTTTTTGTTTTTCATCAATGTCAGCGCCACCGGTTAGTCCCTGTTGACGTACTAGCTGCTCCCATTGCTTGAGGGATTTATCAAGCGGTATCAGTGTATGATGGCAGCGCTGAATTTTTTCTTCATGGTCAGATCAATTTTTTGATTCAGCAAATCCTTAACATGACCTGTCACCATATGGGTAAAGATTTCAGCCGCAACCTCTTTTCTAATAAAGTCGAAAACAATAATATTTTCCCCTATACGATTCAGTATTTCTGGTCGGTTTAACTCTAGATTAAAATGGTCTTCTATTTCTTCAAGTACCTTCTCTTGAACTTTGCTGTAGGGGTCTGAAGGAGTGACATTGGGGATGCGATTATGTTGTCCGTCTATTTTGAATATTCCCAAATTCGACGTAAATATTATCAGGCACTCGGAAAAATAAACGCTATCGCCTCTCCCGGAAGTTAAGACTCCATCATCAAGGATCTGTAAAAACTTATCAAGTATGCGAGGATGAGCTTTTTCAATTTCATCGAATAATACAACACTGAATGGTTTTTCCTTAATCGCATTAGTTAATTCACCGCCCATATCATAACCCACGTAACCCGGAGGGGCCCCGATAAGTCTTTGGTCTGAGTGTTCTGCACTAAACTCAGACATATCAAATCGTATATAAGCTCGTTCATCACCAAATAAAAGGCTAGTCAAAGTTTTAGCCAATTCTGTTTTACCAACACCTGTCGGTCCAGCAAGAAAAGCGATGCCTCTAGGTCGTCCATTACGACGACTTGATCCTACCCCAGTGACGGCACGTTTGACTATATCCAACACGTGTGTGACTGCATGCGTTTGTCCTTTTAATCTTTTTTGGATAAACTCTTTGCCATTTCGAATTTTACCCTGATCAATTTTACTCCAAGGATCTTCTGTTACGCCTACTTTATAGCGACGGACAGCATCAGAAATTTCTGTTACTGGCACCTCTTCTGCTCTTCCTAACATGGCGATTGATTTTAAATCGGCCAATAACATTCCTTCTGTTTCATTGACAAACTCTTGTGCTAACTCATTTAATTGAGCCGATGATTGATCTGTCGCTCCAGGCATAATTTCCAGCAAGGGTTGGGACAGTGCTTTGCGTGAGACTTGATCGGGCTTAGCAATAGGGATAGAACGTATCTTAGGGTTATTGACTAATAACCAAGCGGGTAAATCTGATTCTTTTTCTACTATCCATATAATACTATTATAAAAGGGAGTGCGCTTTTCACCACAAGGACGTGATTGTGCGTGAGTGGATAAGACCATAGCGCGGGAAAATAAATCATGTTCTACGGTAGACAAATTATCATTATTATTGACTAGACGAGATGCGAAATCGATCACTAAAGCGACAGGCTCACCACTCAATTGAGTCCATCGTTGTAACACAGACGATAATACTTCTAGTCCGCCCTCGGCTCTGCCATTTTTTGGGCTAAGTCCGATGTCTGACAATAATTTATTAATAGACTCAGTGTCGCCTTGTGATAATCCTGTTGTATAAAAACCAACAGTGGGACAGTATATAAGGGTTTGTGAATAACCGCTTAGTTGTAGTTCATGATTAAGGGATTCAACCAGGGATACAGGACTAAGGCCTTCATCGTCAAAGTTGACTATTTGTAAATCACGTACATTCCCGAAAAGTAAAAACTGGCTTTTTAAAGGGCAAAACCGAGATAGATCACGCATCCAGCGTGCCTTTTCAAAATGTTCTATTTCCATTTTATGAGACAATCCTGTTAGTATTGGCGAGCGTATTAGAATACGTGAAATGTAGTCAAACATCTATTATTGTTAGTGGACTGTGTAATAAAAAATGTCTAAAAGAGTGTGTGATGAATGAAAAGATAAAAGTGATGATATCCACCGCAATGATATCTGATGCATATAAAAAAGCGCTGCTTAAGGTGTATGATAATTCTGTAAGCGATGAAAAAGGATACTGGAAGAAGAGCACTGAAAAAATTATTGAGTATTTGACGTTTAACTCTACTACTGTTCCAGAAGAGGCTACTAGTGGGATTGATTTTGACGAGCTGGTGGATACTGACTCTTCCTGGGCTGATATTGATGAGCGAATTGCCAATCTTTTGCTGGCTGAAAAAGTACTTGATTATCAATTTTTTTCCTGGCTAGAAGTTAAAGCGAAGAAGCGTTTAGAGGATCCTTTGTTTAATACGGTGAGTCTGCTCGTTCAGAAACACGAGTTGTGTAACAGTGATTGGGAGTTGTGCTCAATTATCCTAAGCGAATGTCCCGGTATGCTAGTAACTTACGATGGACTAACGACAGACTTCGGGCGTGCTTTTTTAGAATTTGACTTCGATAAATTATGGTGTGCTGCACTAAAGTCTGATAATCCAAAATCTAGTTTGCCAGTTCTGTACAAATTATTAAAACGTGAAAATACTTCGTTATTTGAACAGTGGTCTGAAAAAATGTTTGTTGATATATCCAAAGTCGCTGACCTAGCGACCGCGCTTACATTGATTATTGAAGAGCACCCAAAACTAGCAATTGAGCTGGCACTAGCAGAAGGAGAAGCGAGAGTCTGCAAGAGAGTGGCTTACGAAACATTATTTTATGCGAGAAAGAAAAATAAAGAATGTGAGTATTTTAAAAATAAATTCGCCGAAATTTATTTAAAATATGGCGTTAGCCCTTACCGAGATGTAGATATTATTTTAACTGAGATGGGGAAGGCTGGCTTGCCTCTACTACACACCGTTAATGATACTAATTCTTCCATGTTAGTGGGTGCATTGAATAAAATTGACGAAAAGTTTGGGCTTATGGCTTGTGGTATTTTCGCGACTTCATTTTGCAAAGACTCTAAGGAATTTCAACACACAGGAACAATCCGCAATCATAAAGTTTATTTGAAATCGATATTTACTCTACTCGCTAAATATGATTTTTCTGAATTTCTTCCTCAGATATGGCAAGCAGCAATAGCTAGTGACGGAAGCGATAAAAAAACGATTGCCGACTTATTAGCGTCTACACCAGCAATAGTGAAGCAGTACACTAAAAATATAATAGAGAAGGGCAATAAGCAGGAACAATCTTTTGCAAAGCTTATTATTGCGCGAATGAATAAGGGTGCTGATTCGAAAAAAGTTATGCTAAAGGTCCCTGATGAGATTAAGCTAAATCTTGAGTTCTTTATCACTACACTAGGTCAAACAATTTTTTCTAGCATTGATGGTCAGTATAATGATAAAAAATTACACAGCGTGATTAATTACATTAACGCCGAGTCGACAGGGCGTGACTATGGTTTTTATTTTCACGTTGTGCATATCGATGATGGCAAAAACAAAATCACTATTAACTTTGACGATAAATATGATGAAGACGCTTATCAACTCGCTGCTCCTTTTCATGCCATTAGTCCATGGATTAGCAAGACCTTCGACCTCCCTCAGCTTGCAAATGACGCTGATATTTTTAGCTGGTATCCACGAATTGCTGCTGATGTTATTAAGTATTGCCAAATGCAGGGCATGCTTCTTGGTGTGCAATTACTGAAAAACGCAGGCTATCAGATGAGTGAGCTTTTAAAAATTACTATCAGCGAAGATGATTATCAAGTTGATTATGACCCATCTAAGGCTAATAACTTATACAAAGATTCGTTGCTTATATTAATGCAAGATAGTGCAGTAAATGCCTTCGCCGAAATATGCTTCAATGATGATAGACATCGGGCAATATTTTTAAATCCTGTTATCTAGGTGAAATAAATTACCCCAAAATGGGGTCAGGTCTTGTAATCATGCAAAATAAGGCCATAGTCTGATGACTGGGGGAGACCATACAACACGGCGTCGGTTCGACTTAGGCCTTTAAATTGTGTATTTATGAATTTAGCATCATATTTATTAAGTAGTAACGTATCGGTATTGTAATCGAGTAAAAATGCCAGTAGGCTTTTTAAATGGCCAGACCACTTAGAATAGAATACCCGGGAGCGCTGTATCATATTACTTCGCGAGGTGACCGACAAGAAGATATCTATCATGATGATGAAGATAGAGAGAACTGGTTGGATATTTTTTCGAAGGTATGTGTCCGCTTTAATTGGCGATGTCATGCCTGGTGTTTGATGGATAATCATTATCATATTTTAGTTGAAACTGCAGACGGAAACTTATCTCAAGGAATGCATTATCTGAATTGCGTGTATACGCAAAGGAGTAATAAAAAACACATGCAAGTTGGGCATGTCTTTCAAGGCCGTTATACCGCTATTTTAATCCAGAAAGATGAATACTTACTTGAGGTTTCACGTTATGTGGTTTTGAATCCAGTGCGCGCAGGCATGGTAAAAGATGTTTATGATTGGCCTTGGAGTAGTTATAGAGCGATGATAGATGGCTCAACTGAATTTATGTGGTTCGAAAGTCACTGGCTACTTTCATATTTCGACAAACAACGTAAGCGTGCGGTTATTAAGTACATAGATTTTGTTCAGGCAGGCGTAGGTATACGATCAGTCTGGTCTGATTTAAAAAATCAAATATATCTGGGTGATGATCAATTTGTTGAGAGCCTGCAAAACAAACTGAAAGATACCCAGAAGGAAAACTTGAGTGAGATAAATAGGTTGCAACGCAGACCTCTCGCTAAATCATTGAGTTGGTATGAGTCACAAATCATTGACCGTAAAGAGGCGATGGCGCTTGCTTATCTCTCTGGTGAATATACGATGAAAGAGATATCGGTATGGTTTTGCGTCCATTATTCAACTGTGAGCCGAGCTGTTAAATCTTTTAAAGAAAATGTATGATTACAAGACCTGACCCCCAATCA
>UOFL01000016.1_pt1 | contig 20025 bp, 10 predicted proteins | sample 1990081 | NCBI WGS metagenome assembly UOFL01 (sample SAMEA4728526, study PRJEB27164) | hydrothermal vent metagenome | biome: marine basaltic hydrothermal vent biome; feature: marine hydrothermal vent; material: mineral | place: Pacific Ocean | collected 2011-06-14/2011-07-23 | depth 1741 m | reverse complement strand
GCCCCTGAATTAAGCACACCCAATACTCCTGCCACTTGTTGCCAGTGTTTATCCATGACGACAGCAATTAATTCATTGCTTTGTGCGCCTTCACTTCGTAAAAAGTGCCCTATACGATTACTGACCAAAAATAATTCTTGATAGCTAAGTTGATGTTCGCCTTGCACCAGCGCAATCGCATTGCCTTGCACTGCACACTGTTCTGCAAACAATTGTTGTAATAACTGCTTAGAGGTAGCGGCAGAATCAGAATCATTATTCACGGCAGGCATATTAATGGCTTGTTTACGTTGAGTCTGTTCTTTAGGTGGAGCGATAACTTGTTTGGTTTCCCACATACTGTCATCTTTCGCCAAACTTTCTAATAACTCACAATAGGCAGCAAACATATCATCCAGTAAGCCTTCCGGAAACAGTTCATCGACGCTGTCCCAGTTAAATATAAGGCAACCATTTTTCTCTGCCACCTGATGATCCAGCCAAACTTGCGGAGTTTGACTAATGCCGTAGACGACTTGACCGAATTGATCAAATTTATGCCACACTCCAAAGTTACTGAGTTCACTCTGTGAATTTGGCGCTGATAACTCTTGATTAGACGATGCTTGTTTAGATAATAGTGGGTCTATATTATTGTCGCTAACCAGGCCCAATGTACTGGTAAACACTATTGGTGCAATAGTATGCGCAGGTTTACCATTCAAGTGTGCCAACTCTCTTATAAACTGTACCCCACTGGTATAGCGATGTTCCAGATCACTCCATAATTGTTGCTGTAATGCTTGTGTTCTGCTTAAAAAAGATAAATCGAGATCTTTATTAACTTGAAGAAGAATAGTGGACGTGAAATCGCCGAACAGATTATTCACTTGCTCATGCAAAGGCAGGCGATTAAATAATGTCAAATTCAATGAAAAATCTTTAACACTAGACCAAGCTGCTAATACTTCGGTGAAAGCACTGGCTAACACACCTGAAGTAGTAAAGTTAAATTTTCGTGCTTTTTGCTTAATCTGTTGCCAAGTTTGTTGATTAATACTGGCACTACGTCGGCGAAATTGTACCTTGTCGATGTCAGCCGGATTTTTTGCAAGGGGTAATTTAGGCCCTTCTGGCAGTGATTCAATACGATCAAACCAATATTGTTTACTTTTAGTGTATTGTGTTGAATTGTGTAACTTATTTTCAGCGATCACATAATCGCGAAAACTAATACTAAAGGGTTCTTTATCTTGCAAAACATTGGAATAGTTTTCAAACCACTCATCCAGCAAACAAAACATACTCCAGAAGTCAGCAATCAATAAGTCCAAGCCTATATGCAAACGATATCGATCAGCGCCGATCTTAGTTAATTTAATATCGAATAATGGCCACTGATCGGCGGGCAATAATTGGTGTGACATGTCATGCCGAAAATTATCAAGATGCTTATTTTGTTGCTGTTCAGTATAAGAAGAAATATCAACACATTTGATCTTGTAGTCAGCGACTTCAGGCAGTATTTTTTGCTTACCTTCTAAGGTCACGATGGAGCGTAACATATCGTGGCGCCGAATAAGCTTGTTCCAGGCGTTCGCTAGCTGAGTTTGATCGAAACTACTATTTTCAATCTCAATGTAGGCGTAAGTCGATACCCCACCAAGTTCAATATTATTTTGCCGGCCTATCCAATAAGCCTGTTGAATATCAGTTAATGCAAACTCTTCATACGCTAGGCTAGTATCAGCGGTAATGAGATCAAATGCTGTCATTTTCTCTGAAGTGTCATTGTCACTAAGCAGTGAAATTATTCCTTGCTTATGCTCTTTCAAGCGCGCTTTCAGTTCTTCTGTCATGCTACCTTTAGCAGCACGTATTCTCAACTGATCATCTTCAACAAAAATAGACACACCTTTATCGGCAAGATCTTCCATTAAGGTTTCTAAACTCATAGTACAAATTCCTCTACGTTTTCTGGTTCGCTGATATTCTGATCTAGCGATGCAGCAATATTTTTCATTGTTAATTTCGATGAAATTTGAGTCACCCAACTATCAATGGTGGACTCCTTAAAGAATACTTCCAGTGGCAAATCAATATTAATATCGTTATTGACAAGGGTTTTAATTTCGATGCTAGTCAATGAATCTAATCCATACTGGCTCAAAGCTTCATCGTCAGCAACATTATCGTTTAAACGCAATACCTGTTTGGTCATAGCCCTTAAATACCGTCTTATCAGAGCAGCCTGCTCAATCACATCGCCTGTATCTATAACTATTTGTGCTACTAAATCACTTGTCGTTTCAGTCTGAAGTGCTGGCTGCGCTTTAACATTCTGAGGAGAGTCAAGTTCGCTGTAAAACAAATCATTTTTAGCAATATTGTTTTTTCTAAATTGTGGCCAGTCAAAAGGTACTACTGCCACTTGTGCCAGTGTAGACTGTAATAGTAATGATAAGGATTGCAAACCCTGCTCAACGGTTAAAGCCCCTACCCCTTTGTATTGAAATGATTCCACAACATTGCTCTCAACAGCGGCTCCAATTTTTTGCCAAGCTGACCAGTTAATACTCAGTGCTTGCAGACCAATATTTTTACGATAATGTGCCAATGAATCCATAAACTGGTTGGCTGCACTATGATTTGATTGACCTTGATTCCCAAGCAATGAGGCAGTTGAAGAAAACATTACAAAATATTCAAGGGGCCAGTCCATTGTAATAGTGTGAAAATTCCAAGCACCGTTAATTTTGGGTGCTAAAACATCGTTAAATGATTTCTCCGATTGCAAATCAATAATGGCATCAGACAAAACACCTGCGGCATGAAAAATACCTCTGATCGGCGGCAAGTGAGTGTTAATCAACTCCAAGGTAGACTTTAGTTGATGATAATCAGTGACATCACATTGATAAGCGTTAAGTGAAACAGACTCATCAGCGATCGACTTTAAAATATCTTTATTGGATTCGTTGAGTACAGTTCTTGATAACAATACAATTGACTTAGCACCGTGCTCTACCATCCAAGGCAACATCGTAAGCGCAATACCCCCTAAGCCTCCACTGATTACATAAGTAGAGTTTATTTGAAATAACGATTGTTCGTGTTTTTTATAATTGATCACCAACTTGCCAAGGTTTTTACCCTGTTGCAAACAACGAACGGCAGAACTTATATCGTTGGCAGAAAATTCTTTATGCACAATAGGTTTAAGTTGTTTATTACAAAAACTCTGCTGTAATTGAGTTAACATATTACCCACTTTATCGGGCTGACTTCTAATGAGTTGCAGCAAATCGACCAGATGATAATCAATGTCAGAATAACAGCGCCTAGCTTCAGCAACGCTTAATACATCTCTTTTTCCAAGTTCAACAAAACAACCTCCAGGCTTTAGTAACTCAATACTTTTACTGATGTAATCACCTGTTAGAGAATTAACGACTACATCCAAGTTTTTCTCACCTATAATTGACTTAATCGCTTGATGAAAATTCAATGACCGTGAATCAAAAATATAATCAATTCCCTGAGCTTTTAAGTATGTATGCTTGTGCTTACTAGCAGTCGCAAAAATTATAGCCCCTTTTGCTTGCGCAATTTGAATGACTGCTTGACCAATTCCCCCTGCTGCTGAATGCACTAACAGGCGATCACCTTGTTTTAATTCGGCCAGCTCTAACAGCGAATAATAACTGGTCAAAAATACAATCGGAATAGTCGCAGCCTCACTAGAGGATAAAGACTCTGGTGTCTTAACCACGAGATTTTCAGTAGTCACAATACTGTTTCGGAAGGTCCCAGCCGCAACACCCATGATATTATCGCCAATTGAATAATTTTTGACTTCTGCACCAATATCACAAACCTTCCCGGCAAACTCATCTCCTACAGGACCTGCATCGCCAGGATATAAGCCCAGTAAGTTCAATACATCTCTAAAATTGATACCACTAGCATAAGTGTCTACTCTAATTTCATGTGCAGCCAGTGGTTTAATCTCGCTCCTTACCCAATTCAACGAGTCTAGTTTACCAAGCGTTGAAATCTGTAGTTGATAGGAGCCCTGCATCGGGGCTTGATCGTTTGAAACTTCTGGAACCTCTACCAATAGCCGTTCTACTGTCCGCCTATTATTGCAATAGCGTATTTGCGACTCCTGGTCAGCAAACAAAATAGATTCCAGACAATAGTTCACTGCACTGTCAAGTTCTGTACTGAATGGTAAACCAAGGCAGGCAATCGTAAACTCTGGATGTTCTAAGCTAACCGATTTGACCATACTCCCTAAGGTTGTACTTGCAATCTTGTTTTCAGCTTCTAGTGGAGTGCTATTAGTCACTACCCAATACTTAGCTTTTCGTGCACGGGTATTTGCCAACACTATTTGTAGGTTGCTCATTAACCGAGTATTAATACTAGCGGTATGTTCAGGTAAAGTAGTCGTTTCCGTCGTATACAAATCAATGATAGCACCGATATTTCTAGTCTTATCCAGTGACTCGATTAACTTCTTTGTCAATGTTCCAGAAGCACATACTATAAGCTCACAGCCATTTTGTTCAAACCTTGGTACTAATTTTGGGAGCAAGTGTGATATTAGGTTTGATGCTGAATCAGTCATAGATTCAGGTGCTAATAATACAATGATGTCTTTGTTATGTTGTTCAACGGCGACATCAGCAATGAGTATGGCTTGCTTGAATAGCTGTTGTGGTTCTGGTTTTGATTCTGGCTTGAGGTCTGGTTTCAGATCCAGATCGGGCTGCTGTGTAATATCCCGCATAACATAACCATTGTCAGCAAGTAATGTTTGCCATTGGTCGACAGGCATTAAAGGATATTTCCGTCCGTCCTGAAATCGCCACCAGCCGTCCATGCATCCAAAAATTAGATCAATCCAGGTAGTTTGCTGCACCCCTTCCAATAATAGTAGTTTCCCGCCTGGAGCAAGCAAGGTTTTCACGTTCTCCAAGCTTTGGTTCAAATTTGAGGTGGCGTGAATGACATTGGCAGCGATCATTAAATCAAATGAGTGTGCGTTAAAACCTTGAGAGAGAGGACATTTTTCAATATCAAGCACAGCGTACTCCACAAAGGGGTACTGCTCAAACTGTGTAGAGACCTGATTAGTAAAATAAGCGGAAATATCACTAAAGGTATACTCTACATTAGAGGCCTGCACTGCCTGAAGAATATGATGACTCACCCCTCCAGTGCCGGCTCCAATTTCTAATATTTTTATCACCTTATTGTCAGGCACTGTGGCGATTAATTCTTTTATTGTTCGGGTGAGTAATTGGTTGTGTTCGATAAAGGAGTCACCACTACGATAAAACCGGGCCGTTTCATCAAACTTATCAGCAGGAAATAACAACCGTGCCGGATCAATTTTATGACTTAGTATTTGAGACAACTGACTACCAAATCGCTTAATCAATGTAAGCTCTATACAATCATCCACTTCTGCAAGCGGGCCGTCTGAAATATTATCCATAAAACGCTCGGTCAGTCGCCAAGCATAGCCCTGTCCTTTTTCCAGCCACCCTTGCGCTTCCATTAAGCCGATAATATGCTCAAACAGAGACAGCATATGTCCGGTAATATTGTGCTGCTTGCTCAGCTCATTCAATGTAAACGTTTGATTATTAGAACGTCCTTCTAACAATAACAATAATGTTTTTCTAAAATAGCTCAGTGATAACTCGTCAAACTGTTCGCGTTTGAGTTTTTGATCACTAAAAAACGAAGTTTTATCCTTATTTAGAGTCCTGCCTATTACATTGGAATCACCTAAATACAGAGCAGCAGCCACCAATTCATTTTGTTTTTCGATCCATTGAGACTTATAAAATAATTTTTGTCTATTTTCTGACTGGGATAAAAAGCTTGTTTCAGTGACCTGTTTATAAGTTAGGTCCTCAATACTCATCACTAACTTACCGGCACGGTCTAGAATAGTCAGCTGGACTGATGCAGTGCCACTAAAATCATCATAATCACAAAGCTGCATCCGACAAGAATAAAGAGAACTAACATCCCCAATGAGGGTAAGTTTTTTAAAGGAGACTGGTACAAATGTTCGCCGCTGATCTTGATCATAGTCAATTAAACTATAAAAAGTTTGCAAGCATCCATCCATTAAACTAACGCGGGATAATACGGCGCCTAATTCGGTAGATCCCGAAAATTCAGCCAGTGCCTGGTCTCCTTTTCTATGAAGATTAGTAATATTTTGAAATTCATTCTGATACTGAATATTCAGTGCGGCCATATTACAATAGTGTTCGCTAGGAGATATATGCTCTGTTGATTGTTGGGCAATTGCATCATCTAATGTAGTGATCACTGCACTATCCTGACTATTTTGAGAAGTGACTGTTGAGCTGTCTTTAACATCATCGAGTAGCGTTGCCGACACATGATTGACCCAGTGTTCCCCGACCGAACTTTTACTATAAAGTTTTATCGATTTATCATCTAGTATGGTACTCAGTGAATAATTATTGTCTGGATCAAGAAAAAGTGGTTTGCTGAAGTGACAATTTTCGATAGAAATACTATTATGCGCTGACTCTAATAGCTCAATGAGTATGCTAATAAAGGCTGTAGCGGGCAGAGTTGTTGTTTTATAAACTTGGTGTCCTAGCAAAAATGGATACTGCTTAAGAGATATTTGACTTTGGTATTGCACCTGTTCTAGCGGTGACTCTGCCTTGACTCCCAGTAGACTATTACTCTTAAGATAAAGAGAAGATAAGTGATTACTTGATGAATGATCTTCATTACTATCAGTTTGAGTAAACCAGTACCTTTGTCGATTCCAATGATGAGGCAAGGAATTGGCTATAGCAGAATAAGGCGTATCAAGTACCCTGTCCCAGTGGATATCAATTCCTGAGGAATAAAACTCAAGCAGAGATTTTTGGATTGCAGTCCAATCAGATCCTTGATCCAACGAGCTTAAGTAACAATGATTGCCCTGAACACTGCGACGCGCCATATTAATTAAGACTGGTTTAGGGCCGATTTCCAACCATGCATGACACGACAAGTGATTGAGTGTTTGAATTCCCTCAAAATAACGCACTGGATTTACAATATGCTGCACCCAGTATTCTGGATCGCTAAATAGATCTTCTTCTACTAGTCCAGTCACATTTGAAATAAATGGCAGTTGTGGTTTATTAAAAGTAATCGTATGGGCGAACTTTCTGAATTCAGGTAAAATCGAGTTTAACAGAGGTGAATGAAAAGCATGAGACACCTCTAAAAATTTACACACATAGCCAGCATTTTCCATAATATTCTGAAAACGCCTGACCTCTTGATCAAGACCGGATAGCACGACATTATCGGCCCCATTAATAGCCGCAATAGCGATTTGAGCTGCGTTGCATTGTGCGATTTCTTGAGTAATAAATTCTAGAGGAGCAAGCACTGCTAACATTGAACCATTGCTGGGTAAAGATTGAATTAATTGCCCGCGTTTCGAAATTAACTTAAATCCATCTTCCAGTGAAAACACACCCGCTGCATACGCAGCAGCATATTCGCCTACACTATGACCCATCACATAATCAGGTTTTACCCCAAGTGTTTGCCAGTAATGAACTAAGCCTGCCTCAATTAAATAGAGCGCTGGTTGAGTAAACTGCGTTTGGTTAATTAAGTCTGCTTCTTTAGTAAATATTTTCTCACAAATTGATTCATCAAATAGCTCTTGATAGATCGTCTCGCATTTTAAAGCAATGGCTTTAAATGCATCGGAATGTTCATATAGACAACGTGCCATACCTACGTACTGAGCACCCTGCCCTGTACATAAAAATGCAGTGCCGTTTTTAAAGGATACTTTTTTATTGTCAACCGCAGTCTCGTCATTTTTCTCAAGCAATGCATCCAGATACTTCATCGCATCATTCTTGTGTTTAATAAACCATGCTTTTCGGTAGCCATAATGATCTCTGCCCGCGACCAGGCTATGGCAGATGGCTTCAATAGACTGTTGTGGATTGAGATCAATATAGTTCTTTAATTGAATCGCTTTGTGCTGCAATGACATTGGATCATCAGCGGATAAGGTGAGAATATTACGAGTGACTACATTCACTTCATTGACATTTATGGATTCTTCCCAGCCAGTTAATATTACATGTGAGTTAGTCCCACTAAAACCAAACGAACTTACTCCCGCATAGCGTCCAGTCTCTTCTGTTGTTTCCCAGGGAATCGCCTTAACGGGGATTTGCAAATTAATTCCACTAGTCTCAATTTTTGAATTAAGCTTTTTAAAATGAAGATTTGCAGGAACTAATTTATTGTTTAAACATAAGACTGTTTTAATTAATCCAGCCAATCCTGCGGCTGATTCAGTGTGTCCAATATTAGTTTTAACAGAACCGACAATGAGCGGATTCTCAGCAGGTCTATTTTGTTTCAGCACAGAAATTGCCGCATTGAGTTCTACAGGATCACCTAGTGATGTGCCAGTGCCATGCGCCTCAAGATAAGATATTTGTGCTGCTTTCACATTCGCATCAAGTAATGCTTGCTTAATCACTGCTTGTTGTGACAAACCTGCTGGTGCTGTAAGGCCATTAGTTCTACCATCTTGATTAATGGCAGAACCTTTAATAATGCCCTGAATGCAATTACCATCACGTAGTGCATCACTTAGTCGCTTGAGCACAATCACTGCGGCCCCTTCACTGCGCACATAGCCGTCAGCACTATCATCAAAAGTTTTACAATGGCTATCAGCTGCTAACATGCCTGATTGTGAAAAAGCGATACTCAAATGAGGGGACAGAATTAAATTAACCCCTCCCACTATCATCAAATCTGTTGTGTGTTGTTTTAAAGATTGACAAGCCTGATGTACCGCGACTAAGGAAGAAGAACATGCCGTATCAATTGTTAACGTTGGACCCTGAGTACCTAAAAAATAAGCTAGCCGACCTGCCGTCACTGCGCTGGAGTTACCAGTTGCATAATAGCCATCACATTCAAATTGATCGCTGTTATTTAATAACAATTGATAATCGTTAGCATACTGCCCAATATAGATACCCGTCCGAGTTTTTGGTAATGTGGTGATTGGTAGTTGTGCCGACTCTAATGCTTCGCATAATAACTCCAGCATGATGCGTTGCTGTGGATCCATTTGTGCCGCTTCGCGTGGTGTAATTCCAAAGAAACTCGCATCAAATTGATCGATCTCATCAAGGAAACCCCCTCCGCGGTGATTGATCTTTCCTTTTTCAATTTTTTCACTAAAGTAACGATCAAGACTCCATCGACTTTCAGGGATGTCATTGATCGCATCTACTTCACCGATTAACAGATTCCAATATTCGTCAATAGAGTTTGCACCAGGCAAGCGACAACTCATTCCAAGAATGGCGATATCATTATCAATAGTACTGCGCTTATCACGAATATTGGCGCAACCATTGTCTGAATGAGTGCTAGCACGATTCGAGTATTGACTTGCTTCTAGTGGTGACTTTATACCAGTAGTCACTTCGACTGATGAAAAACTTTCTGTATCAGTTTCTACATCAAGAAGATAATTCAGCATTTCTTGCGGTGAGGGATAGTCAAAAAATAGTGATGAACTAATAATTCTGGCTGTATGCTTTTCAAGTAAACGTCTTAGCCCCATAATGCCTAATGAATCAAAACCTAGGTCAAGCCACGCCTGATCCCACTGAAATGAATACGCAGGAAGACTTTTTCCAATTTCATCCGCGGATCGTAAAATAATAGCTCTTAGTTCATCTCGACTAAACTGCGGGGCTAATGATTCAGCACTCTCATTATTATCAGCATGGCCAAATAGAGACTCTAAATCGTATTGAACCAACACGCCTTTAGCATCATTATCAATATCGTTGGGACGATAATTGTTAATCGGCTTAACAATTTTGGCACCATGTTCAGCATGAAATCGTAGGGTTGGATCGACCAAAAATTTATTGTCATCCATCAAGTGAATATAATCATTATATTCTAGTGAACGATTGTTATTGTATGCACTGCAACGTGTTACCGCTACGACTTGATCAATACCCTTAGCGAGAGCTGAATATTGTAGTGCATACTCTAATAATTGGTCGCCTGCGGCCAATAGCTTAATTTTAGGATCAACGTTAGCAGAGACTAATTGTAGCACTCGATGATTCTTATGATGCAATTGTTCAACATTAAGTGAGGAGCAATGGTCGAGGGATGAGCTGTTCTTTATGGCCTGAGTATATAATACTCCCTGAACAATTCCTTGGTACTCTACAACAAATTGTGTTTGCGGTGATTGCTGTAAGCGCTTCTTCAGCACTTTTTTTTCGGTTTGTAATCCTGGAGCCCAACACACTGATTCAAGATGATGCAAATTATCGAGATCACTGAGTTCCGCTAATCTTATAACATAAGGCTTTTTTGCAATAGACTCCCTATCCTCTTTTGATAAAGTGCCAAGTTGCAGCTTTTTAAAAACATTCCTTTCTAGGAATCCACCTTTTTGTGCAAATTCTGACAAAAATAATATTTTGTTGTTATGAATAAGATCATCATAATCAGTAGATGCGATTATATCTTCAGTTAAGAATTTGTTATCTCTATTATTAATACCGCACCTCAGTACTATGCTATTGAGTAATTTAAATTTTAAGCACATTAACTCTAGTGAATAAATATTTGACACTAGAACAAATGCTAAGGCATTAGCAATACAAGACAATTTAGTTATCTCTAATACCGTAAATTCTTCTATGAGAACTTATTTAACTTATTTATTGTTTTATTGAATATCTTTTTTCTTTATCTTGGATTACTTCATTTTAATGAAAAATACAAAATTACTACTATTTTATATGGGCAAAATTACAAGCGACAATAATATAATCGCCTGATCAGGATGGCCATAAATTAAATGAATTTTTGCTATGAATTAAAGGTATTAGTAATTTAGTTCTTAATCTAATTACGATAAAAACATATATCAGACCAGAACTATGTGGATTAAGTCTATCTATTCCACATTAATTAGTAGTATTCTAAATTACTCAAAGCTACTCAAAGTTATCTATACAATTCTATTTATTATTTTACTCTTCACTATAAAACCCTACCCTGTACATATTACATGTTAATGCCTGTTCAGTTATCAATGTCCTAATTCACTATATTATTAATTTATAATATAGTCGTTATAAATTTTATGTACTTCCACAAAATTAGTGCTTACTCCAAAGCTATGATACAGATCAATAGCACTATGTATATGATATAAAGCACACTTAAATAAACTTAGTAGTAACACGTTAACTAAACAATCTCACTTACTTCTATTGGCTAAAACCAAGACTCAAACATGACTATATCAGCCTAACAACTTTAATAAAACTGTATAAAAATCACGTGTAAAAGGTTTGATCTTCATAACACGGTTATTGCTATTACCAACAGGTTTTAGATGTCCACCATGGTCTGTCATAATCTCACGATAATGCTACTCAAACATACTAATCATGATTCATTTAAATCGATGTGGCTATTGTTGCTACAAAGCCTGCGACTACTAGGGCACTTTGTAATTTGAATTTATTTTGGTCATATCCTTTAATCAATAATGGAGCATTAGCATCCTCTATATTTATTTCAATTGTGCGAGGATCAACGGATAAACCAGTTCCTATGGCTTTTAAGTAAGCCTCTTTACCAGTCCAGTATCGATAAAATGAGAGCAGCTTATTATCATTGCAATAAAGCGACTTAAGTTCAGTTGGAGTTAATACCGTTTCGGCAATATTATCTAGCTCGGCTAATGGCGATATGGACTCTAAATCAATTCCTATTCTACCATCGGTGTTTAAAACGGCAATTAGTGCATGATCTTCTGAGTGACTGACATTAAAATCTAGATGACACCCATCAAGAAATGGGCGTCCAGTATCAGATAGGGAGATAACAATTTGTTCTGGTGGGAGATCAAGGTATCTGGAAAGAATACTCCGAAGGGCTGATCGGCACTTTATATACCGAATACGCAGGTGTGGAAATTTAAAAGCATTAGCCCGATCAATTTCAGCATTACTCAGAGTTTTCTCAAGAGCTGCATCAGCTTGATCTAATATCACACTGAATACTGAGGTGTTTTCAGCTGCACCAAACTCCAATAAAGTCACTGACATAGGTCAAGCCCTGCTGATTATAGAATTTGACCCTAATTTTTTCTCATTAAGCAAATTTATTATTGCTGACTAAGCTGCATAATAGCTTCTTGCTGTTTTTTCGGGATAACAAACTCTCCATCCCTATCCATTTTTTCGTACAAAGTGTGAATCTTTTCAAAATGTGGCTCAAGATCCTGATCAAGAAGGTAATACTCCGTCTTGTTGTATACGCCGAATTGTGGATCTGTAGTCATTTCAAATATATCCACTTCGTTATATTTACTACCATAGATTAATTTTAAAAATTCATCTATATCTTCATAACCAATGACCCGAAGAATGCAATCTAAGGATTTTCGCTTTGCCTTCACTCTTTGTGTTAAGGCATCACCTTGCAGAAAATCAACACCACTTTTCATCCCGTCGGGATACTCTACTTTTGTATAACAGCGCAAATCAATCGAAAGCCTTTCATGCTCAGATAAGGGTAATGTGCTATCACCATGAGGCTGATAGTTGTCGAAAAATAGAGCTTGGCCGGGCTCTAAATCCCAGTAATAGCCCGCATTTTGGTCATCTCGAGACGCATAGTGTTTTTCAAAATATTTACAAACCAGATAATTACGCGCACCAGTAATATCATAGGTCGTAATCATTCGTGTCATACAAAGATAATAAAATTTGTCGATATTCTCTCGTTCTTCGGTCGTTAAATCATATGATTGCAGCTGGTCATACAAATAAGCAAGATTAGGCCCTTCAGCAACCGCATCGTCAAATATGCAAAATGGTTGCTTATCTAAACTAGTCCGCGTTAATGCGGTATGAAAACTCCAGTGTTTTTTCGGGTAGCCTAAACCTTTCTGTGCGAAAGAAGGAATTTCGAAGCCCACACTACCGGCATTATGCACTCCAAAAGCATGATTATTAGGCGATACGGCAAAAGAGTTTACGGTACACATATGCATATCAGGCATAAACTCTCTTACGGTATCTTGGTTAGCACTGGTGAATTCCACCACAGAAGGCAAGAACAAAGGACTATTTTCAAACTGTAAAGACACAGGAGAATATGTTCCCACCACAGGAGGAAACACCTTGCTGATAGTGTTTTTATGCTTTAATTCACGTCTCAAATTTTCTGATAGATCATCGTTTGTTTTCATTTGAACCACTTCTACCGATGGTGATTCTGGGTCGACAATATTTGACTTTGGTAATTGAGAAATATGTTTTAATGCATTTTGTATTTCAGATTGCTTAACCTCATAATTATCAAGTATATGGGTCAACGTTTTTGCATGGGCAGCAGCTGAACTATGGAGAAAAGTACCTGTTTTTTGTCTTTGCATGACTTATTCTCCGGCCTGTATAGTTATAATTTTATTCATATGCCTCATTATTTATACCCTTAGTATTTTACATTTTTACTGATGGTACTGCATTGCTTGTCATCATTGCAAGACAGAAATTAATAAACCTTGTTTTTTATTTATTCCTTTAAGGATAGTGATAAGAGCAATCAGTTGATTTTACGGCGGTATTTGTGTATCTCTTGATACTAGTGGGAGCTATATATAAGAATGTAATTTAAATAAATACTATTTAAATTTACGATAATAAAAATGAAGTCATTAATAATAGTGGAGATAAGATATAAATCGACCATTTGATAACTTTTGTCTCGCTCATTATTTTTGTTACCCTACTATCAACTATTTTGATCTGTATCAGCGACGACGATTAAGAGACTTACTAATTTTTAGATTTCTCGTAAATTGAATTTAAGCTAATGTTAAATACTAAAACCTAATGAAACATTCAAAATACTAAAATCATAATCGAACCAAAGACTATGCGAAGTGCCAAGTGACACGAGAACCATTAGAAGCAAACTAGCCATCAATCCATACAAACTAATAAATGCGACTACTAAAAGTTTTATGGCTGCCGACCAGTGCTCAATATAAGCAGAGATATATTTCCATAACAGGTAACCGACAATGGCATAAAAGAACATGTCAAATATAAGAGGAAGCCAGTAAATATTCTTTTCGAGTGATGTTACTAGTGATGGTGAATTCCAGGGCACCGGAAATCCAAAATAAATAGTCTTATCTTCATCTAAGGCTACTTGCCATATAATACTGGGGTAAGTCATTAGCCCCATTGACAGCGGAATGAATAAGAGTTTATAAATTATCAATCTCATAGCTTAAATTTTACAAATATATTAAATTACTATGTATAGTTATTAAAAAGTATAGTTATTAAAAAGTATAGTTATTGAAAAGTATAGTTATTGAAAATACCACGCAAATAAACCAGAGATAATGGATGCCGAAAGGACCACAAAAAAAGAATTAAAATTTTTGAACCATATTGGAATAAATATAATAAAAACCACTACTATAATAATTACTACTACAATCAAAGAACCATACCCTGTAGCATAACTATTACCTAAAGTTCCAATACCACCCATTGAATTCAAACTATACATATACCATTCCTTCCCTAAAATATTACTCTCTACTGTATCATATATCACAGTTATTCGGGTCTGTTAAATGCCTCTGTGTCAGACTGGTTGTAGTATAATCCTTTATAAACAAGCGTTAGTGACTATTCTTTTAAGAGCAAAACTATCACAAGGTTAATAATTATTCAGAACAAAAGCGATATGATTACTGATTACATTAAAAATAATGGCACACATTTCAAGTACTCCTTACTTAGTTACATTGAGGCGAAAATTAATTGTTCAGAATACTGGGAAAATAATGGAGGATCAATAATAACTATTACTGAAGGTTATTATGATTTTGAAATAATGTTTAATAATAGACAGGTTAAAACAGGAGAACAAATTGTATGCCATAAAATATCTAGCCGAATGATCTCGACAATTGATGCATTTAAGGAGTTATTTATAGGGGTTTACTCAGACAAAGGAGAAGTTGTTATTTTACTAAATAACGGTATAAATATTCACTTTACAAAATACGCCGATAGCGACTACTTTAATAGCTTAATCATTGTGCCAAACACAACGGAAATTTCACGTTGTTTAATAAAAAATACTTTGGGTGAAGTGAACGCTATCGAGCTGACTACCTTGATTCCAGTTAAAGAAAACGGGGTTTAAATTACACTTAAACGATATGCCAAGACTGACATCAATACAAGAACTATTCACGTAAACAAGTCAGCCAGAAACTTCACGATTTAGCCATTGACTTCTAACTCTTAACTCCATTTCCAATAATTACCATTCACCTTAGAATTTCTCAATAGTTCTGGATGACTATAAATAATAACAATGATTAGTGGACGAATACGGCATAAGTCTTCAGTAACATTATGAGGGACGCTTGAAACTAAATAGGGTTGGTCAATCACTCTTATTAACTCACCTGACACAGGGTGAATTAGTAAAGGTCTAGACAACTATTGTCGATCTGACGCCTACTATTCACCGGTAATATACTGAGGTTAGAATAGGTTCTTGTTGAATAAGGTCTATAACTCTTCCCTGAGTTAGCCATCAAGAAACAATTATCAATTTCAGCCATCAACAAAACTGACTTATTGTTATTAGCGATAAGTACTGGTTAATAATTTGTAATTAGCCGCTGAGATAATTAAGTTTTCAGCAATGTCAGTATTTTCAGTTTTTTCTTTACCATCTGAATCTGTTGTTGTGATTACCGACTTCAAACTCATAAAGTAATTATTACCGCATGACTCACAATGGCTAAGAGTCACTAAAGTGGAAAGGCGTTGACCGTCTTCACTATTCCCTAATTCAGCAAGTGCACTAAAATTACCCCTTTCTAGCTGTGAGACAAACTGATCTTTATCATCTATTGCATTGAGATGAGACAGTTCCTTTTCATCACTAATCCATTTATTACAAGGCTCACAGAATAGCTTAGTCGCCACAATAGTATAGGCCACCAAAGTACAACTCAGTGCGATCACTGCTACTTCTATTCCCCAAATAATATTAAGTTGAGCTCCTTTAGGGGTCCAACTTTCAATACTCCAAGCACCTTTGTCTGCAATAGCTTGTGTTAAAGCCCATACTTGATCTGGAAAAACAAGAAGTTTACTAAGTGACGCGTAAATCCATATTACCCAGCCAGCATAGGCTGCAACCACTCCAATAACAAGCGCTATGAGAGAGACAAGCCCAGGCTTTCGACACTTTCCTAAGCTTGCTCCCCAGCCTACAAACATGCCAACTCCTAAGCCATAGCCAAGGGCTATAAAAAAGTTTAAGTAAATGAAAGGAATATAGTAGGTTAAATAAGCATAGGCACCCCCTAAAAAAGCAATACCAATAGCACCTAAGATAATCATTAGTACTGGGCTAAGCATACCGATGGCCCCAGAATGTTTGTAATACATATTTTCTTTTTCTATTGGTAAATCATTCATATTGTTTTCTCATGTTAGTTTCTAATTATTGTTAAATCACATTTGATATTCAGCGACATGGCAATATTTGAGGTGTTGAAAGGTCTACTCCCTGTAATATTCTTTAGTATTTTACGTTATAGGCGAAAGAACAGAAATACAGATATTCAGTTCAACATGGAACCATAATAACGCTGCTGTCCTATATTCGGGTTAATAGTTTAACTCCTTATTTTCACACCGAGAGAATGAGCGCATTGAAAATTCAGACATTAAGACAGTATGATTGAGTGATTAGTATTTATAACGCGACTAGAAAATATTCAGGAAATAGCGATATTACACGTTTAATAGAAAACTAATCGCCCGACTCAAGTTGTAACAAATGTTTTATATTCATTACGGTTCAGACCGAAAAGGCGAATACTTCATGGGTGTCAGAGACTACTTTTATCTCCATCAGGGTCAAGTCTTGTAATCATGCAAGCGACTAGTCAATTATTATTTACTCATATAGTAAACTCGAGTAAATGTCTGATTTTATTTACTTTGGTTAGCTTAAGCATCGAGTGATTGAATTGAGGTTTATGAAGCACATATTTGTTGGAGTATTAGTTAAGAAATAGATACATTCCTATAATCACAAACAACTACTATCGTCAACTAGCCTGACACAGGGGGGGTACCTAACAATAGCTATAAAGCCTTACAGTAATTAATCTCTGTGTGAGGTAGAGACCCGGAATGCCCCCTGTGACACCGACAGGTATCTTGAGATTTACCGCTAATGGGTTAAAGATCTTACGGGAAAGTAAATGGCTGAAAAAGCGTAGAGTAATTCAAAGACAAGAGGAAGTTGCCCGTAAAAAAAGATTAAAAGCTGATAGTAAACGCCAAGACTATAACCGTAAGCGGCAAAAGCGCATAGACGGATGTAGAAAGAGTTGGGCTAAAGGCAAAAGTCCCTGCCGTTGTGGAAGTTACGCGAAATATGCTCCTCCAAAAATACGAGGCGCAAAGACATGTAGCCAATAGGGTTTGAATTTAAGTTTTTAGATTCAGAGTGGCATAGCTTCTATATTATCAATCTTTATTGTAGTTCGACACTTGTTGTGTTGATATACAGCTTCTAAGGATAAGTTGGCGCGAGTTTTAAGGATAAGATGAACAAAACACGTCAAAAATGGCTAATTTCACGCTCGATACTGCAGGTCTGACTTGGCATTTTAACCATAAGATGACAATTACACATTTTTTGAAGCATAAGTTGAAAACTACACGCTTATTGAATTAACCTGGTTGCTAATTGGTAAGCTGGGACAAACCAGGAACCAATTATAGTTTTCTGTCAATAAATAGCTAATGTCTTAAAACGTCCCAAAGCTGCCGTTCCTAGTGTGAGCTCAAGTTTGAAAACTGGACCTTCTTTCTTCGCCGTTACGGATATCTCCTCTTGTTAGAAATCATAATTATTATTATAAATAACAATAGGTTATATATTCTATCTCTGCAGAATAGCTAGCTGTAGGTAGTTATTGTATAAGCCCCTACAACCATCTCCATTCTAATTCATTACAACACTTTCTATATACTGTAATATATATTACTATTTTATATGCTATAGTATATATAACGGAAATATATGCTGTAGTATATATTTCAGCACGCTCACCAAACTGGCTCATCCCTGCTAATAGAAATGGAGAGAAAATGATCCCAATTACAACGATCAAAGCACTAGGCCAAGTATTGGCGCGCTACCGGAAAGATCAGGGACTCTCACAAACCCAAGTAGCTGATATGTTTAGAATGACACAACCTACCCTCAGTCAATTAGAGCGGGGTGCTACTGGAATTAAATTAGAAACCTTATTCAAAGTACTTTCCGCGCTAGAGTTGGAGGTTAATATTCTGCCTCGGAAACATGAGAGTGAAAAGGAATTGTGGTAATGGCAAGTCTATATGTGTATATGAATGGACTCGTGGTGGGAGAATATATCCAACACAAAGGAGGTGGCCAGGAATTTATCTACGATGACTCTTGGTCAGATCGACGTAGTGCAATTCCCCTGTCATTATCACTTCCCATAACCCAAAAACATCACAAAGGCGAAACTGTCTACAACTATTTCGATAACTTGTTGCCTGACAATATTGATTTACGCAATAGAATTCAAGCACGGTTTGGAGCAACGACTAACCAGGCTTTTGATTTACTTTCCTATATCGGTGCTGATTGTGTAGGGGCTATCCAGTTGCTCACTGAACCCCAACCTTCTAACGTAAAAATTATTGAGAGCGAACCTGTAACTTCTAAAGCAATCGCCGATACATTGCGTAATATCAGAACCAAACCCTTAGGAATGTCGGACAACAGTAATTTTCGTATTTCTATTGCAGGCGCCCAGGAAAAAACAGCCTTCTTACGGTTAAATGGGAAATGGCACCGCCCACTCAATACTACGCCTACTACCCACATATTCAAACTTCCTATTGGTAAATTAGAACACTCTGGTATTGACCTATCAGACAGTGTTGAAAACGAATGGCTGTGCCTCAAAATCATGAACGCCTTTGGCTTAGATGTGCCTACTGCTGAAATGAAGACTTTTGAAGAGGTCAAGGTTCTTATTGTCGAACGCTTTGACCGTAAGTGGAATCATGATGACAAATGGATAATACGTCTTCCCCAAGAAGATATGTGTCAAATAAACGGAATATCCTCCACACTAAAATACGAAAGTGATGGTGGGCCAGGAATAGAGATGATTATGAATTGCCTAAAATCTTCTAGCAACCCCCATAAGGATCGCTTCTCTTTTATGAAAGCAGTTTATCTTTACTGGGTATTAGGAGCAATTGACGGGCACGCAAAGAATTTTAGTGTCTTTTTGAAGGCCGGTGGTCGCTTTAATCTCACACCATTTTACGACGTACTCTCTGCCTATCCTCTTGCGGAAAAACGTCAAATAGAGCTAAAAAAGATTAAAATGGCCATGGCACTACGCAGCAAGAATACCCACTATCATTGGCACAACATCATGGATAGATATTGGTTTAGCCAAGCTAAAAAAGTCTATTTCCCTGAGTCGTTAATGACACAAATAATCGAAGAAGTGCGCGACACTAAAACCAAGGTCATGGACACGGTTTTCAATAAGCTGCCGAAAGGGTTTCCTACTCAGATATCCAGTCCTATCATGGAAAGAATTGTACGCTAATTTGTATTTCTTGATGTCGAATTCCTTTTTCTGCATATATTTGGATAGGTAAACGACGGGCTTATCTAGCAATCGTGATAGATTTATTTTCACGTAAACTGTAGTGGTACTGTCAATTTGGCCACCTAACAAGAGGTGTTATGATACACCTCACGACATGATAGGTGAAGCTATAGAATTCAATTGCCTGCTAAAATAATTGACACAACAAACTTTAA
>UOFL01000022.1_pt1 | contig 20597 bp, 29 predicted proteins | sample 1990081 | NCBI WGS metagenome assembly UOFL01 (sample SAMEA4728526, study PRJEB27164) | hydrothermal vent metagenome | biome: marine basaltic hydrothermal vent biome; feature: marine hydrothermal vent; material: mineral | place: Pacific Ocean | collected 2011-06-14/2011-07-23 | depth 1741 m | reverse complement strand
TGCTGCTTCCAATTTGAACTCAGCTTTAAATGTGGGTCTTGTTCCTTTTGTCATAGCTTCACCTATCATGTCTTGAGGTGTATCATAACACCTCTTGTTAGGTGGCCAAATTTACTGTACCACTACAAACATCAATATAACTTAACAGTCTTATCGACAACTTTTACGGGCGTACATTTAAGAAAATGATCAGGGACATATTTTTCACCAAAGAAAATATTAGCGGTTTCTTGAGAATAGCTTATACCACCAAAGGTGTTTCTATAATTAATAATAAACACTCCAGACTCACCAGCCTTAACGCACATTACCTTCTGTTTATATTTCCCTCTTCTTGGCATAACTCCTAAACTCGTATATTTATAAAACACTTCTAAACAACCCTCAACCTCACTAATGGTAAAATTTCGATATTGTTTTTGGCCAAAGTTATGCCAATGATTTTCCTGTGGAGTAAAGTGATTATGCTCTTCAGCTCTTATTTCATGGATTAACACCCCCCTCTCGATGTCACTTACAGGTAGCAAATACTGACTAGGGACTTTACTTCTAACCTTTGCATGAGGTGCACCTCTAGACTTCTTTCCCCAACGAACTGTAGTATGCTGTATTATAATCACAATATGACTACCTTAAAATTTTGTACTTTCACTTTAACGAAATATGAACTAGAGACTAGAAATTTATAGTGCAATATCCACTTAACTCATTTCATTGATAGACATGATAAATTAAAACTTACTAAGTTAACTACATTCCTCGTGACTGAAGTTGCTTTGTACTCAATGTATGAATATTTAAATTGATATTGTGCGGCATCACCAGAGTCAACTTTTTAATTAAATAAGTATGATGTATAAAGACAAATTCATTACTTTTAACTGTAATGATATTTTTCTGCCTGATGACGCGAAATTTAATTCTCGATATTGGAACAGATTTTGGTATTTCCTGGTCTCCATGGTATCCAATACTATTGAGTTCACCCTGGACAGACAGAATAACCTCCTTTCTATAAGAACGTTAACCAATACTATAAGGGTCAAATACTCCATTAAAAATATAATCAATTATCCACACTGAGCACTATCAACCTTAGTTTCAGGTCTTTGTAAATAAAAAAACACTAACGGTCTAGTAAATTGAACGTTACGAACGAAAAAATACAAAACCATTAGTTAAGACTGATGGATAAAGTCACTGCACAGGAAAGCCTAAAGTATAAACAACTATAGCAATAAGAAATAATTTGATAATCTCAACGCAGTCATCGCCAATTCAGGATAAGGACGAATAGAGCTACTATTATTTCATACATAAAGCTTGCAAGGTTCACTATTTAGACAAGCTAGATCGTACCCTCATTAATATTTGGCCTAATCGATTCTTCCCTTTTCCATCCCCACCATCACCCCAATATGAATCATTATGGGTATGCTCTATTAGTTTTGCTGTCCCAGTGGATAATAACAACCTCTTTAAATCTTCGTGCTGGGTAAATTTTGCTAACACAGCCTCAAACATAACGTTATCTTTTGAGGAGTTCCAGTGACGCTTTAATTTTCGCTTTCTATCTCTTCCTTTCATGGCTGCTAACATTGGCGTATTTGATTTTCGAATCGCAGCTTGGTCTACAGATGACTCAAACTTCATTGCCTGAAAGTAATGCTCTGATGTTGGCCACACTTTCCGTTTCAACTTAATAGGGTAAAGTGCGAAATTTGAGAACTCACCATACTCATCATTAACACTATAAAATTTTATGACTTGCCTCACGATAATGAAATCCTATAATCTATAAATTTGCTTATTTATGCCACTTCATGTGTTCACTCTACATAATAACCTTTGACCCACCACTGATGATTAATAACTCTCAATTGATAAGAGATAGCCACTTATGCACCAGCATTAATGAAAATTATAAATATAAAATAGAAACTCAAAGTGCTTAATTGAACAGCGTATCTCTTAACCTTAATATTTCGGCTCACTGTATTTAAACGGTACATTCATCTTCTGTTCACATAGCTATGATAGTATCGCTTCATTCAAAAAGTACATCACAAATATAATTAATGTTAAAGATATTGCTTCATAATAAGCATTAAGAAAACTTTAAGCGCATATAACACAAAAAATATTAAGATTCAAAAAATTAAAATAGGGTCGATTTACATAGACAAGCTTAGATAACTTCGGGAGACAAGCATCATTAAAACCATAAAATTTTCTTAGGCTAAGGTTTATTAGTAACGCTTACCATAGAAAAAATCAATTTTGATCTTATAGGATATACAATATGAATAGAGATTTACACAAACTGGCAACTATCGATAAATCAATTTCATCAATCACGCTATCCAAAAACCGAAAGCTGGTAATAGTGCTCAGCCTATTATATTGGTTCATTATCGCTTCGATTTACACAAGTAAATTAAATCCATTCATACTAATATTATTATATTTTTTTTCAATCCCTTTGCTTTTTACCATTATTGGCATATCCGTAAATTATCTCGAAAAATCAATCACAGCTGATTTTTCAGTTCACATTTCACATTCTCGAATACTATTCGCTATTAACGGTATTCCGATTGCCGCTCATTTCAACATTATGATTTATTTCTTAATCAAAGAGCTCTTTATGAAAATAGTTTAATATAACAAAAACCCCAAATTCGTTAACAACATAAATCGCTTGTACTATTTACCATTAACACCAGGGCTCAATACTTGCTTAGGGTTTCCAAGTTTATGCAAATTATCTCTTTTACCAACCCAAAATTTATATCTATTTTTTGACACCTGAATCAAATCTCCATACACATCATCACGGTATAAAAATTTTTGATTTTTATAATATACAACCGGAGAAACCCATTCTCGCCCAACGCCAAATTTTTTATTGGGCCATTTCAAGTAAGGAGCTATCGATTTAACTCTTAATATCTTGTCATTACCTGTATGATATTCAAGGTCGTTGAAATTCTCCCATGCTCTCCAATAAAATGGGTCAAACTTTTCTCTATCTACTACTATCGTAATGTATCCCTCATAAACACTCGGAACTATTATAGATATTGAATTAACTCTAGTATTCCAATGAATAACATAGCCAATGCTTGATATTATGCAAGAAAAGACTAATACAAATATTATTCTTTTAATAATATTTTTTCCTTAATAAGTATGACGCGTTTGTTATTTATAATGACTTGATTTCTATTGCTATATAAGTAAACAATGCCTAATACGCAATGCAAGCCAATAAATTTACTGATTACTTGAATTCAGGACTCTCTATTTTTACACTTTCCGCTAAAAGAATTTCGAAATTTGATGATGAACGAAGGAAAATTCGATAGAACTGATTAACTTTTAAGCCCTGTTCAATACCTGAACCATGTTTACGAGGACATATTTTCACTACCCCTCGCCTATGAGCCATTAAATCTTCATAAATAACTATTAGATTTTTTTCTCTATTATGACCCTTCTCATAAGTTTCAACCCTAATAGAATACTGATAAATTTTGCTGCGAAACGATGTTCTTGTATTTTTGATAGAGATTACCCTAGCCAGTACAATTATTCCAGCTTCGCTTTTAAGCTCTTTTTGCGGAAAATATGAAATCATACACGCATTTACCTGACCTAATGTCGACAAAAATAGTATACCGGCCAAAATTATTTTATGAGCTTGCTGACTTCCCTGACCAAGAGATAAAGTCACACTAAATCTATCCACTAAAAGATTGACTATATTGAGGAGTCACCATATTTTGACTATTTATCATTATCATAATCGACTAATACCAAACATAATTTCTTATTTCGATGGGCCATAACGCCCAAAAGACGCATGTGATGCGAGACTAATCTTATAGGCAGTAACTCTGAATAAGTGACATTGAATACTTTTGAAATATGAGTCAATAATGAATTCGGTTTGTCAAGAAATTGATCAAAAAGTTTCTTCATCATACTATTAGCAGGCTTAAAGTCACGATCCAAAAGGTATACTCCATCCAAACCACCCCTGCTCCGAGAAGACATTAGATTATACCCATAAGACGCATTTTTAATTGCTTTTCCATACTTTCCCTTTGCGGCATTTGCGCCTTAATCTATCTGTGATATAGAGTGTCAAATCCCCATTATTCGTTTCAAATGTCGAAAATTCAGCAATAGACATTTGATCCATATTTTCCTCTATCGCTATAAGTCTTCTTTTAACATCGCTTAAACTCATCATATTTTTCGTTACCGCTGCAGACCTTTCTTTTAACTGAACATTGTTAATGTCGGACACAATGAGGGCATTACAACAAATTTTTGATCTAAACAAGATCACATTTCCCGCACAACTTTTGCCCTAATCTTTTCTTTCTTGATTTTTCAAGCCTATCAAATTATAACCGCACTACATTCTCACGATATTAATTGCTCTAACACAGGACAGCATAGCCCTCACGTTAAATTAAAATAAAATCAATTTAACGATGAAATGTGTTCAACTATTTTGTCTTGCGTATTAATAAGTTGGTCAATCATTTCAATTTCTTCCCGCAATTGACCCGTGGCTTCCATTAGACCCGCCTGTATTGCTCTAAATAATTTAATAATATCTGCCTTCTCTATTTCTCCGTCACTTAGCTTGCACATCCAAAAATCTGCGCCTGTAGCTGAGATCTCCATCATTCGATCAAAATTTAATGTATCTTTGCTAAAATACTTCTTAATAAGAGTATCACCCCCACTCAATATAGATGACACGGTCAGCAGTGCAGTTTTGACTTCTCCAAAAGACTCCTCTGCCGCCACAGTATAAATTGGAGCAATAGACTCTAGTAAACCTGACCATTCCTTATTCTGCTTTCCGCTTATCATTATTGCAGCCATTGGCGTAGTCACTAGTAGCTTATAACTAGGAGTATTCATTCTTTCTAAATCTATTTTTGTATTACTTTCTTCCATTGGTTCCTTCTTTTTGCTATGCGGTTATTCACTATGTTTTCTATTCTGCATAATCAATATGGACTGTATTGAAAATACCCCCTCTGTCTAAGTACTTTTAAACGCAGCCAAACGTTATCGACTTTTATCCTAGTTTTTCTAATTAATATTCGAATGATACCAGCAAACAGTCAATAAATCCGAAACTCTCTGGATTGGCAATCACTAAGCCTAATAGATGCGCCAACTCACTCCAATTGACGTCGGTTGACGTGTATTTCCAGATAGTGTCCAATACTTAAAGCTCCTCTAAAGCAAATCATTGCAATTTGAACTTATATGCGTTTAAGCCCTAGTATATAAGGCATTAGTCTAGCCATATTTTTAGCATCATCTATCCCCCTATGATGAGTACCATCCAACCCAAGCTTCGCTGCTTTTAACGCTCCAGCCATACCAAACTTTTTTTTCAACCCTTGAGAAGCTGAAAATAATTTTTTAATATTGATATGTTCTGAACCAATAGGATAGGGAATTTTATGGTATTCACAGTCTTGAATGATTTGAGACTTATCATAATCACCCCATGAACAAAAAATGAAATTTTCATACACGTACAACCATTGCTTAAAAACATCTATCGCTTCTGGAAAAGAGCAAGCAGAGTCAACATCCTTTTGCGTAATACTCGTTAGTTCCGTACAAAACGTAGTAAGCACTGGGTGTCGAACTGGTTTGATAAAAATTGACAACTCATCAACCTTAGCAAGACTCTTAGCTTCTACTATTACCGCTCCTATTTCAATAGTTTCCATTTCTCGCCTAGGAATGGACTTTTTGTCACAACAACTAGCTTCGAGATCCACTATTAAATAGTAATCGTATTTTCCTGTATTTATTTCCATAACATCCTTTAATGTCACACATTTTTGGACAGTAACTGCAATTCTTGAGAGAGTGGTTAGCTGATATAGTGTGTCATTTTACTCACCAAAGAAAAAGGCTAAGCGAACTTTAAACAGCTAAACTAGTATGCTACGATAACAGATTTACGTCATGAATAAAGCAGGTCGTAATCAAAAATAGATACTAAACTACTTATGCACAAATCATTGCTGACTGAGAATTTTCAGATCATTAATGCGTGACCCGAAAGCCTAAATGTAATGGGTATATTAGCCGCACACTGTACCGCCTATAGTGACTAAAAATATGAGGGTTTACCAGTATTCCTCTCAGAGTAGAGATCTAAAGTTATAAACATGTACCTCTGTGTACCGCGCTATCGATAAAATTACAAGTTGTTAATTATATTAGAAATGCATAGCTTGACTAAGTCGCTAGTTGTAACATGACTTGCTCAGACTTAAATATAAAATATAGATTCAAGAGGATCATTGTGATGCCAAGATATGAAAACACCACGACTGGCAAGTATATAGAAATTATTGAAAGTGGCTACATTCGAGAAGGCGAGTTGAATGCAAGCACACCCAGACATTTTGTAAAAACTACAATTGATAACGCGAAGTCTATTACTGACAAACACTTGGCAAGCGGCTATGTCGATGCAGGGTTAGTGGGTACAGTGTGGGATTTCGAGCCTAATGCCCGTCTTGAGAATAAAATTAGAGATAGTATTGACAATGCCAAGGCTTATTTGGACTATGCGCATTGGTTAAATAAAAATGGACAAAAGGAATTTGGCAATCTTATAAAATCCAACCAGAGTGACCTTAGTTATGAGGAATATCGACTCTATTTCGGAGAAATGCGATTTGAAAATGACATAATTCAATGGCGCCATGGTTTTATACAAACTTTTGAATCTGTCTCCAACAGGTCAACTATTGAATTGAATAAATTTCTAAGGTTGCCACCACTAATATTTCTTGAATCACTTAATATGTGGCAGACAGATATTCCCGAGCTACTACATCTACTCAGTGACTGGCGTGGTTTACAGCGTCTTAAAAAACTTAACCTATGGGATGAACAAGAGCTGGGAATAGGCGATTATTCTTTTATATTGCCAAAGTTAAAACACCTTCAATATTTTTACTTGGTAGGCACAATATTCAAGGCTGAAGAAGATGAGCCTGAACTTGGAGAATTTGATTTTCCTGAACTCACCCATTTTGCAAGGGTTTCACCGGACTTGAGCGAAAGGGAGCTCCATACTATCACGACTGCGACTTGGCCGAAACTTGAATCATTAACTCTGGGAATCGGCTTTGAATCAAATATCATTGCAGGAGATTTTAAGTTTTTGTTAAACGGGGATAACTTTAGATCTATAAAGTATTTAAGCATACGTCACTTTACAGAAACCGATACATTGATATTGCTTTTGGCTAAATCAACAATATTAGCTCAATTAGTGAAACTAGATTTTTATCAAAGTGATTTAACCCATAATGGCGTAAAAGCTCTAATTGATAACAAAGATAAATTTAATCATCTCGAAGAAATTGGAATCCGTGAGACCACTTTAACTCAAAAAGATGAGGCGACACTGTCGGCAACATTTCACTCAATTCATACACCCAATCCTTTTAGAGAGTTAGGTGACATTCCATATATTGAAGGGATCTACCAGGAAGATTTTTGGGAACAAGAGGTTTAACTAGGTTTCCGTATGAGCAACTGCTTACTTAAAGGCGACTATTCATTATAGTTTAGATCGTTTTTTCCTTAATTTTTAATTTTTTTCTAGATGAAATAAACTTACATTGCTGTAATGTAAACTACAACTTATGATAGTCTTCATAGTGTTCTAAACTCATTTCTGGTAAATAAAGCGCCCACCCGTTTGAGTCCATCCAATAGGGATAGTTATTTGGTTTTATCAGTTGGGAATGAATCAAGCAGCTATCTTCATCGCTCAATCTGTCTATATAGTCGCAAGCTCTAGAATAGAGCTCTGCTATTTGCTCAAAGAATTGCGGCTGGTCTACAACATCCAGATTGAATGTACTCTTCAAATGCGTCAGTATATTGGTTTTCCCCATAATTCACTAATAGAAGCTCATTACTGTTAAATCAACCTGCTTCTCTTAATCAGGCTCTATTCCACAAATTTTTTTACAGTCACCCTCTGGCCCCATAATTTTTCAAATAAAATTTCAGTGTTTTTCTGTATATCACTACTATAGAACTTAGCATCACCAGCACTATTACTGGACCTCAGTAAACCATTAACAGTCAGTCTTCTTAACGTTTCATTTGCAACCGCTTTATAAGTATTAACTATTGTAGTTCCGCTGCCGATTATTTCGCCTAACATGTCTGTAAGAAACGCATAATGAGTACACCCCATCACAAATGTATCTACTCCTTTATCTAGCATAGGCTCAACATACTTTGTCAGTAACAACTTGATTTCATTTCCTTCAAGCTGCTGGGATTCCACTAACTCAACCAAACCTGGACAAGCCTGTGTTTCGATATTAGCTTGACCACTAAAGTGATTGAGTAAATTTTTAAAACCATTACTATTGATAGTTTGTTCTGTTGCTAACACCCCAATGGTTGCATTCTTACTTATTTCAACAGCTGGTTTTATACCAGGCTCCACACCAATAAAGGGTAGTGAATATTTGTTCCGCAGTTTATAGATGACATTTACAGTTGCAGTATTACAAGCAACAACAATTATTTTGACATTTTGACTGATTAAGTAATCAACTATAAAAGATGATCTATTGAAAATAAATTCTTCCGATTTGCTTCCATAGGGAGCATGATAGGAATCCGCAATATAAATGATATCTTCACTAGGTAATAATGCTCTAATACTTCGTCCTACTGAAAGCCCACCGACTCCTGAGTCAAATATTCCTATCGCTTGATTCTTCATTGCCTAATTGCAGTGCCTTTTGTCATCATGTTAGTATCTATCTCAATCCCAACTATTGTTAATATACCCCATGCATCAACAACTTCACCTACTTTAACACTCTTAATATATCTTTCACTAAGTAGAGTGGGTGACCACCCATAGTAGTATTACAGAGCACAGCGACTATAATTTCCCTACCGTTAAACTCAGGGTAATAAACAGACCACGCATTGAATCCAGGTCCATCGCCGCCATGTCCATATGATAAACCATGCCCACTTTTAGATTCAATCACTAGTCCCAATCCATAACCTGGATTGCTAAAGCGAGAATTGACTAACGGCGAAATTGGAGTCACCTCAGTCATTTGACTAAGAGACTCTGAATTGACTAATTTCCCGTTAAAAAGGCTTTGAAAAAGCTTAGTCACTTCAAGCGAGGTCGACACTATCAAGCCTGTTTTACACCACCATGGATTGTATATATTGGTAATGTTTTCCATTTTATCATCACTATTTAAATATCGACGATAGCCGTTAGTGACCCGACCTTCGTCTACATTTTCTGCTACATATGTGTTTTTTAACCCAATTGCTTGGACAATATATTTGTCGATATTTTTGGAATATGACTCACCCGTCACAGACTCAATCATTAGCAGCAATAGCATATAACCACTATTTGAATAATGCCATTGTCCTCCCGGATCAAAGTCTAATACTCCGCCACATGTCAGATTGATGACGTGCTCAAATGTCCACGGGTCTGATGGGCTTTCCTTTGTTGCGGGCATATATTCAGGTAGATCGGTATAACTCGGAATCCCGCTAGTGTGATTAAGTAGATGCCTCACTGTTACGCTATCTGCTACAGCAAGATTAGTGAGATAATTAACAATCGGATCATCCAGAGATATAAGTCCTTTTTCACCTAATTTTAATACAACGATTGCGGTAAACGTTTTGGTGATACTGTATAAATAGAAAGATTCATTAGACTCTAAAGGCTGGCTAGGGTTTAACGACTTGAACCCACATGCAGAACTCCAAACACCATTGATAGAATCACTGACGGTAACATTTGCCCCCAAACAGGGCGCAAAGTGTTGCCATAACTCAATGGTATGTTCAAGTTTATCTGTGTAGGGATGAATCACAAAACCTCCTTCATAGGTGTATTGGTTGATGTTAAAATTTCTATGACGGACGCTTTTCATGCAACGAAATTTTCAATGTTGAAGAGCAAAACATAAGCGCTTCAAATGCCAAAGCATAAATATTTTTTAGGTTCTACTTAAAATCACGTGATCGACCGAACGACGCAACATGGTAGGCGCAATATAGTGGCGATGCACATAATCAATGATTGCCATATAAAATTTTCCAAATAGATTAATACAATGTACTCGACTTTCTAAACTAAATTTTACTTGGCTATCACTTAGTAATTCAACTCTAATACAAGATCGATATTTCAAATGCTTGTCATCATACCCGAGAATAACTTGTGCAACTGTATCTGATTCATTGACATCCTGATTCAGTACGGGATATTTATTTGCAAATAATTTGCTATTGTCTTTTGACAATAACGACGAGACTGGGCAACCCAGCGGTGATGTCCTCAAGCCTAATGGCCTAGTGAGCAGATTACGTATCTTCATCAATCTGGAGACCCCTTTTGGTGAATTCGTCAGGAAACCTTCTAGCAGAATTTCTAATAGTTGATGTGCGCTACCGCTATTAAATTTCTTCCCGCTAACTGTAGTAAAAAACGTGTCTTCATGATGTACAATTTCACCAGATAGATGCGTAAGTAATAAAGAATTTTTCGGCAGAGAACCCTACTCAATTACTGTTTTTGTGTCATTAGTTTGTGATACAAACCCACCTGCCCTACGCCAGGAGCCCCAAATTCCACGAAATCTACCAACCCCGCCTCTAAATGTGTCACATGCTTTTCGATGCATTGAACCCGCAGGCGCATCAAGCGAGAGCGTTGTTGTTTGTACTACCGCTTCTTGAAAATCACCGGAATTTATATGATTAGAAATTTCAAGAGGCAATACCTCTGTAAGTGCGGGAATGTTTGCCTCATTCGCAATAATTTTACTTTTAATCTCTTCTGACAAATTTCCACCAAGCTCATCCGTATGACAGGACAACGCAAAAAAAAACAGGCTGACTTGTATTTTTTGATAATGGCCAAAACTGGCGCCAAGTATCTCCACCAAAACGCACTGTGAATAAACAATCAGGCGGGATATTGATAAAATGTAAGGTGTCTATAAATTTGTTGAGCGCATTTTTGTATTCTTCAGAATTGGATGTAGAAAATCTCAATTGAGCTCCTCCACTACCTGATACGGCTGTGAAAATACGGTGGCCTGCATGCTTATGAAATGGATGTCCTTTAGGGCCTACAATAAATGAATATAAAGAAGTGGTATCACTAAAGCAGATAATGGGTACCTGCAATCTTTGCTGAAGGCTCATCAAGCTCATCTACAAATTCAATGTGACTTTCTTGCCTAGTGGAAATACTCTCATACAGATGGTTGCCAGCACCATGCCTCAACTGAGCAATCAATGACACCTCAGTTGGCAACATTTGGGCTTCACAAGGAATTCGTACAGATGGGAAAGTTTCCACAACTCGTGTTAAGTGTATCATCTAAAATAAATCCTGGCTGCTATCATTGCATTCCTCAACTTTTTTGAGTTTTCCATATTGAAGCGACTTACATTTCATCTAATAATATATTACTAGATTTTCGGCGCTACTATTCCATTTCTTACATTTTCATTGAGTAACAATGTCGACCAGTGCAATGTACAACTCAACCACATCATCACTTTAAAAAGGACTGCAAGGTTACTGTCAATATGGCCGTAACTTATTATTCAACCACTTAACTCAACTACCTTCACTCTTTAATCCCTAATAGCTAAATTAAATTGATTGATCATAAATTAGATGAGCGATGTAAACTATACCTTCATTCTCAGGGACTGAGCATGCCTTATGAGCCCACTTATCCTAAACTACTTATAATAATAAAAAGCACAGCGACGCCAACCGCAATAAAAACATATTGCCATGCCACAGCCATTAAACCAAACGAAACTGCAACGCCTGCGACTCTAATATTTTCCTTTCTAATCCAAGAAATCGCTCCAAATATAATCGCCATCAAACCTAAAGCTATATAGCTTATTTGAACCCAATTATGTGGTTTTTCTATAGGAAGCGTACTTGAAACGGAAGCTTGTTTTTTTCCACCTAACCATTTATTTTTTATTAAAGCTTTACTAGCTTCAAGAGCAAGTTCTTTTAAAGTTCGCTCTGGCTTTGGAGGAGGTTTTGTTACTTCAGTAAAATCTGACTGATAAAAGGCAAATACAATACCAACAATTCCAAAAACCACCCCCATTATTCCAAAATATCTAAATTGATTTTTTAACTTGGTCATATAATTATAGTGCCTAATGATTTACATCAACGCGTGATGATAATAGCGCATGCCAGCGCTTCTGGTGGAGCAAGCATTGCTTACGGACAAAATCGTCCGTTTTATTATGCTCTAGGTAGTTTTCAAAATTGCACTCTACATTAACAATAACAACTACACTAGTGATTGGGAAAAATACCTTGCCCACGATTAAACCTATAGAGTAGCTTTAATTTTGCCACATAATGTACGCAAAGTGTAAACATTTTTACTTACGATCAAGAAACTTTTAGCTTATAAAAAAATATTCGATACAGGTCTGAAAACTGCGTGACATCATCCATTCAAACAGGACAATTGACTACCCTGTTTAAGCTATAGTCAGGCATAAGCGAAATACTTTAACCAAACTCCTAGGCCTTAGCTGCTCTGTTATTGACGGGGTCATAGGAAGCAGTGTTTTATGCCCTCTATACGCGACTCTACTCTACTAAAATAATTGTATTGAAACTAATAAATGCTATCTCGCGAAATTTGCATTAAGTACACTTTTTCGGAGCCAGCTTCATATGCCAGAATATAGGCACTTATAGTATCTCCAATTTTGGGAAAGTCATAAGGAAATTGTATCGGTTTTTTAGTAATACAAAAATACGGTGTTTTTAATAGCCCCGTTATGGTGGCAGTTAACTCTACAAATACCCCAAACGACTGAATATGGATAACTCGTCCCGATATGCTTGTCCCAATTGGATAACTTTGTTGGTACGTTTTAATTTTCATTGTCCTACCCCTACCCTCCGCGTGAACTAGTTATCGACTCCATATTCACTTTTATTTTCCAGAAAACACTACACTAAAATTATTACTCCTATGATAATCAGTAACAATTACTGGACTGTGTAACACTTTTTTGGTTTCGCCTATTATGTTACATATTCATAGACTCCAAACTCCCAAAATTGTCTACCGGGACTATTTGGACCTTGCCAGCCGCTTGATAGAAGTTCCTTGGCTATAAATCTATTTATAAATCCATGACCCACTAAAAGAACTGCCCCATCATTTTTGGCGATTTCTACGAGCCGGCCTACCCCCTCTAAAGCCCTTATCTTAGCCACTTTTAGTGATTCTCCATTCGAAGAGTAACCGAAAACACAAAGAACTCGGAACAGAACTATCCAAAAACTTTGCGGCAACTTGGGAGATGGGAAACTACTATGCGGTAACTCAACTTCTCTGAATAACGAATCAATAATATCTATTTTATTGATTCCCAACACATGTGCAGACTCGATAGAACGTGGCAAATCACTACACACCACTGTATTACAGCTATTGGCAATTTCTATAGCTTGCTTCGAAGGCTTACTCTGCGCCACCAAGCTAGCTGAGTTATATGATTCAACCCACTGGTGTATTTCTCTGGCAGTTAATTTTCCATGCGCTGCAAAATCTGGCTTACCATGTCTTAATAGAACGATTCGCATCAGTTATCCGTAGTAACACAACAGAAAAGTTCAGTAGCATATCTTGCGTTATCAGCTACAACGATTTGTTATGATTTTGAAGTACTTATTCGATCAAAAATAATAATTTATACTTAAGAGCAAATTACTCAAATTCACAATTCGATATTAACTCTAATCAGAGAGAAATTTTAAAAGACTCTTCCCTTAAATTTTTATATCTCTAGAGTGAAAATAAGCAATCACCGATGAATATATAAAATGTTAATGCCTTTTAACTTTAACTTGCCTCGCGCCATGCTCAGCTACAATTTAAGGAGTCTCGTTTTGCGCAAGTAAACTATGTGGCAATATAAACTGTCAGCTAAAGTTATACGTTAACCATGTTTCTCAGCTTATTTAGATCATCCCAGACAAGCCAATACGTAGGGACGATACTACCGTCTGGTGCATTCCAAATACCCCTTCGCGCATTACGCCCTCCAACTTTTTTGTAAAATTCTAGCGCCTTTGTATTGTCTTGATTTACCAAAAGACAGATGCCTTTGTCAGACTCTTCTTTTGAGCACCATTGTGCAATTTCAGCCATAAGTAACTTGCCGATTCCTTTTGATTGGTATGGCTTACTAACATGTAAGTTATCTAAGTAGGCTCCCCACTCTTTATTTTCTCCAGCGTAGACGCATCCAAAACCAACGACTTTACCATCACGTTCAGCCACTATTACATACTGATTAGATTTTGGGTTTTCTAACCTATCTTTCCATACTTCAGCTCGCTCTTTCGGAACAATATCAGCAAGGTATTGTTTTGTTAATGCACTTTGATAAGTATTTCTCCAACTTTGGGTATGTATATCTGCTATATATTGGGCATCATTTTTTAAAGCTACTCGTATCGTCATTTGTCACCACTTTTAAAGTCTGCTGGAGAAGTTTTTCTAAACTTGCTCTCAATAATAACTTAAACTCTTGCTCACACCAAGAAGATCGCTGCTTTGACTTGCATACAATAGTTACACTTTTCTCACCTTCGTCCACTACACTATAACCGCCTGGCGGTTGAGTTGCTTAACAAATTTCTAAATTGTTGCAGCTAATAGCATACCCGATAGCACAACACTTTTGAATAAACCCTCTAATTGTAATACCTCAATATTAGTTTCTCCGAACGCCACTTCTGAGCTCCGTTGCACAACCAATCGCATTATATCCTTTTGCCTTTTTGTAAGCCTAAGTTGGCTTTTCCCCTTTGACAAGCAGATCAATAAATTTTACAAATCGCCTCTGTCTAGTTTCCGGTTTTTTCGCACTTGTTAATCCGTATGCGATGACATAACGACTCGATTTAGTGAGTGTTTTAAAAAATTGTTTTGCCTTTGGTTTTTTCTCTAGTGCTGTTAGGAAATCCTCTGGCACTTTCATTTCACTTGCCGCATAAGCATTCTCCCATCGGCCATCTGCTTTTGCAGCATAAACCTGCACAAGTCCTGGCTCCATCATCCGACCCTCACTTATCAAACGCTCCACATGATCTCTATTCCTCTTTGACCAATTGCTGCGGGCCTTTCTTGGAGTAACTCGTTGGAGATAGGCCTGATCATCGATCGATTTCTTGATGCCATCGATCCAGCCCCAGCACAATATCTCAATCACGACATCATCCCAAGTCACACTTGTAATCCCGGATTTTTTCTTGAATATCTTCAGCCATAGTTCACTTTCAATAGCATGATTAACCTTAAGCCACTGGCCGAGATCTTTTGGTGTTGCAAAGGTCATGATTTTCACTGGGTCAGGTTTAGGCATAAAACTTGATTCTCTTCAGTATGACGTTGAGTTAAATGGCGAACAGTTTTTTTCCTGTCCAGTTTATACATTTTTTGTAAGCAATTTAAACGATTCTTTATCGTTTAAATTGCTCCACTATATGCTGGTAAAATTTTTGTTTATAAAAATGTATAGTACTTAGGACCTTATTTGTCAAAAGTCTCTTTTCCACATCCATATATACTCTGCTAAGCTCATTAATCCCTTCCATAAATAGATATTCAACTAAAATAATTGAAAGAAAGTTCTTGAGTTGACTTTAGCTTCACCAAGAATACCAACGACCAAAGACCAAAGACCAAAGACCAAAGACCAAAGACACTACCCTTTCAAATCAGCCAAACTTTAGGCCATAACAGCTAAACTATACGGCACAAATAAAGCGCAGCGTTGTCGCTGTCCGAACAAGCACCATGCTATATCCTTTTCTATTTGAATGCATATACGTAGTACGTGGTGTCATCATTCCAAACTCCTTTATCAGTAGTCAATTCCTGCAAGCGTGCTAAATACTCTTTTTTGCAAAGAACCATAGTTTCGTCAGGTACATTGTATACCGGATGCGGGTATTGGCCGGGCGCAAAGTCATCTATTGATATCCATGATTCTCTTGCACGCTCCCACGGGATATAATAGCCACGCTCCTCTTTTCTAATTTCAATTTTGTTGAATCCGGCACTCTTCAAATGGATACGAGTTTTTTCAATCGTGGCAGTTGGTGTATTCAAAAGATACTGGATACCATGACCCTTCAAAATATCTCGGGCAAGTGAAACCCAAAAATACGAAGTTACTGGCAAGGCATGAAGTGCAATACTACCCTTAGCAGTAAGTAGATTATTCCAGTGTTTTAACGTTTTAAGTGGGTTTAAGACGCAAAAAAATGCTGATGCACAATACATATAGTCGATACTATTTTGAGGTAGGTTTAGATGCTCCATATCACCCGCTATAAAATTAATATTCGCCAAATCAATTTTCTCTAATTTTTCTTTCGCTTTATTTAGCATTCCTTCGGAAATATCGACTCCAATAACCTTACCTTTGCTGCCTACAAGAGTGGCAGCATGAAAAGCTATAAAACCCGTACCAGTACCAATATCAAGTACAGTACTCCCAATCTGAGGGGGCATCTCTTCAACCAGCTTAAGCGCCGTCTCCTGATGCCATTCGCTATTGTTATGATTAACACTTCTCTCATCGTATATATCAGAAAGGTGTTTATGGTAGGCATCTAGACTGTCAGTACTCATCTCAGCATCCTTTTCGCATAACGCCTACTCAAGCTACTTCTAAACACGATAATTTTTTCGTTCTGTTAAAAAAAATACGTGTTATGACGCAAGAGTTGACTTATTGTTAGGCGCATCTAGTATTTTCGCACCTTTTGTAAATTCATAGTTTTCAACAAAATTATCGAAACCGTTGTTGTACAGATTTATTGTAGAGCCTAGCCATGCACCACTTGCGTAGTGAGATAAGTATAAACTTAATGAGCCTTATTGCTTCAAGAATATCAAATGTCTTTTTAGGTTGTTCTATCTGGAATATTTTTCATACTAAATTGATACTTGAAAATTACCAGCACGACAACAGCTCTGATCGGAAACCATTACCTCAAATCCATCATCACCAAGTACTCTGGTTAGTGAAAACTAATATAATTTTCCGTGATCGTAACGAGTAATTTTTAGTAGATGATTATTAATTGTTATACCATTTTCGCCATAGGTCAATTGCCTCTACTGATTTTTCAGCATATTCGTCATGCACATTCCGCGCTTTATATTTTGAATTTCTTAATTTTGATATTGGAGACAAATAATTGATTTGATTCGCGAGTTCATTGAGATATTCATTGCCATTATTGTTGTATAGCTCAATCTCTTTCTCATCTAAAAATAGCATGAAGTCGTAGCTAACAAAGTTATGTGAACAATTCACATCAAGAAGGAACCCACCACCCTCTTCGAATAAATACCAGAAGTTTTTTGCTTGATCGATAACTTTCATATTCACCTAACGCCTAGACGGAATAGTCGAAATAATTAGAGTTTTACATAAAACCATGGTCTCAGAATAGAAACTATAAGTAAGCATAAGGCATTGCTTAGCGGAAATTAAAAGTGGCACCTTTTCGAGTAGGCAAAACAAGCGCAGCTTTAAATTTTTGCCGGAGCTAATTGTTATGAGTTTTATAATTGTTTTTGCCAAAATAGTGCTGCACCTGCTTTTGGATCTAATTCATAACCAGAAAAACCAAATTTACCATAGGCCGCCTTAGCGGCCTCATTATTACTAAGAACTTCAAGTGTTATTTTGCAACACCCTTTTGACTTTGCTATTTCCTCGACCTTATCCAACATCTTCTGACTGACACCATGACCTCTATATTCACTAATTACAACAACATCATGAATATTAATTAATGGCTTGCATGAAAAAGTAGAGAAAACCTCGAAACAATTAACTAGCCCTGCTGGCTGACCTCCGACATATGCGATAACTGTAAAGGCATGCGGAAGTTTTGATAGTTCTTTGACTAAATTATTTTTTACACTCTCATTAAGTTGCTTCCCACCACCCATTGGATCAGACGCGTACTTATCTAGCAACATAGGAATTTCTTTTGCGTGTTGCTTATTGTAATAGTCTGCCTTAATTATTTCTATGACCATCTATTTTCCAGTTATTATCAGGCAAAATGCTAAGGTAAGTGGCGAAATGTAAGCGGAGCCCAAGCACATGCTTTCTTTTATGTTTTTGTCAAAAGCTAGTGACTTATCTATTAGATACAAAATAGTATATTGGATATCATTCTCTTTTCCTTTATACGATGTACTTAACGAACCACCATCACAGTAAACATGAGGACTTGGGAGCTCAGTTACCTCTTGTATCAATTTTACTCCAAACGATTTAATAACCTGACATTTTTTCTTGCGATCGTCTTTGGCCGTAAGAAAAAATTCTCAGCGTTAATTTATTTGTTAGTTGGTTTTAACAGTGCATCTAGTGAACTGGTGACTTCACTAACACGTTTTTTTCACCGATCTACTAATAGGTTGATCGATTAGCTCTGTAGCTTCTTCAACTGGATTGAATATAGCACTATCATAAAATGCTGTAAATTCATCTACGACATATTGTCCATATGTAATCTGACGTTTCAGCTTCACATACAGACCAGCAGCCATTATATTTAATGACAAAGTATTCGCCTAGATAACAAGCTAATCTTATGGCTAACCATGTTTTATTTTCGTTAGTAATATCTTGAAGTGACAACCACTCATCTAGTATGTGAATGTATTTTTCAAGTCACAATAGTATTTCATGTGGGTTTTTGAAACCTAGATTAGCTGAAAATTCATACAACACTGGGAGCCGCTCAGATTCAAATTCATCAAATAATCTTTTTCTTTCTTCTATATTTAAATTTATGTGATCTTTATTCAATATTTCAGCTAACGTCTTGCTCATCGGCTGAAAAAAATGCTGGGGCTATTTATTATACATTTTTCGTTATTTTTTATCACTAACATCTCAGTAGCACCTTTTTGAAATTGGTATTTAACTGCCTGTAACGAAACATCAAAACCATCCTCTATTAGCGACGACATTACAGGCTGAAGATGCGGTGATTCTTTGTTGCTACTGATGGTTAATAATGGGTAAATACGCACTTCCTTAGAAATACGACAGAGTTCTTTCACCGAATGTACATGCTGTTCTTGACTTACATGTTCGCTATATAAAAACAAATAATGAGAACAAAGGGCTAAATCAAACTCAAGCGCACCAAAAGACAGTTGAGGTAATGATGCGTCTATGTATCTTTCAGACTCTTGATATTGTTCGTAATCAAGAAGGAACGTGTTCATCGCATTCATTCTGATTTTCCCAAGTTGGTCAGTACTATTTATTTTATCCCAAACATAATCGCTCATGTTTTTAGCGACCTGCTCCATGATTTGGGGGTAAACCTCGTCCATTCTTAACTGAATTTCATCAGGATTAAAACTATAAATTGGGTCTATTGATGTGACATTACCACCCCTAGCAGTTAACTCAGCATTAAAAGATGCAGGTCCATCTCCACAGCCAAGTATCTTTTTGCATAAGTCATCATTCGAAAGTGAGAACATTTCCACGTACTCATTCAATGATCTTCCCCAAGGCACTACCTTTGATAAATCCACGATTATTCCTATTGTGTATAACGCTTGGTTAAGTTGCTTAGCAAACAGACGAATTTCTTTCGTTCTATGCAAAAAAGTACCGTGTTACGGAATCCGACTTGAGCATTTTATTATGCACTTTCGTCTTTTGGGTTCCAATCAGGTTGAGTTGCAAAGACCATCAATGAATCACTCATAACATCCCATTTCTTTTTATTTCGCGAAAAAATAACCACTTCTGGCTCAAATTCTGTTGAGTCATCTAAAGTTCCCAATGTAATAGTTACAAACCCAGGCATTCCGGAATTCTTACCCAGAATCGGGCTTCCACAATTCCGGCAAAATATTCTCGTTACCTCCGTATCATTCTCAGATATTAGTTTATATTCACCGTATTCACCATCAAGTTGAAACTGATCAACCGAGTACATAGCCCCTGGTAAATGCCCTGTGCCTGATAATCTTTGGCAGTCTTCACAGTGACAATGTGCAACAATTTTCGGCGTACCCGTCACTTTGTATGTGATTGCACCACATAGGCAGCGACCACGATATTCCCGATTACTACTCATATTATTTCTCTACTTTTTTGCATAACGGTTTAGCTCGCCGGGGTTAGACGGAAGCTTTATTTTTCGCAAGCAACAACAAAGGGATCTCACAACGTCCGGTTGAGCAGTTTACAGCCATTCTAACCGTCAATTGGTCGGCGTTAATTAATCTGTTAGAACAACTCTATTCTTCACTTAAACCATAACCTGAGTGCTCAATAGTTATGTTACTACTATATATTTTTATTTTTGTTATCATTTCTAAATTTTTACTTTCTAGTGATAAGTAACCTAGAGAAGCCTCAAAGTAACCAGC
>UOFL01000064.1_pt1 | contig 20724 bp, 5 predicted proteins | sample 1990081 | NCBI WGS metagenome assembly UOFL01 (sample SAMEA4728526, study PRJEB27164) | hydrothermal vent metagenome | biome: marine basaltic hydrothermal vent biome; feature: marine hydrothermal vent; material: mineral | place: Pacific Ocean | collected 2011-06-14/2011-07-23 | depth 1741 m | reverse complement strand
ACTCCAGTCTACACTCTTTCCCGATTTTATAATTGCACTGATGAACGAATTTGGTCTGGCATTTTCAACATCAATTTCCGCGTTAGAGTAGATAAGAATATCGATCTTGAGCGACAATTCATGGGCATAACTGATAATTTTATCATTTATATAGCTTTTGTCTGGCGCGCTTGCCGTAATCAATAGCAAATCAACATCACTATAACGATTCGCCTTTCCTGTCACCATGGAACCGAACAAGATAACCTTTTCTGGTTCTGACACTGCGATTGAATATGCGATAATTTTGTTAAGTGTCGCTTGCATATTGCCCCTAGGTTCCTAATTGGAACAGTATAAATATATTGTCGATATCATCTGACAGTAGTGAGGTGAAGTTAGCATCTCCGATCTTTTTCAGCTTTATTTTAACCTCTCCCAAGGCATCTGCAGCTGGACCTGCAGAAAAATCAGCGGGAAAATGATGAACATTATTAAATGCCATGTCTTTATCCACTGCCCTATCGTCTAGTGAAGCCAAATTCGGAAGTTTTATATTCGCCAGAAAATTACTTGCTTCATCACTCTCTGCAAATAAATGCAGACCCTTAATCCTTAGCGCACTAATATTGCCGCGAATAAAAAATGGAAAGTGCCGATCTTCAAGAGTGACTATAAACTCTTGATCGCTCCCATTTTCCGGGTTCAAAAATCGATACCACTCAGTACTAAACTCGTGTTTTAGACTAAATAGTCTTGCGGTTTCAGTTGGAAGCTGTGACTGCATCGCTACATGTGCTGCGTCAGCCAACAACCCGCCTCCTCCTCGTGAAGTATAACTAATATGCAAAATAACATCTGAGAGTGACGCAAAATCAAAAAAGTTATTTTCAATTGGCATATCAATCTGCCAATCGCTGATCACACCCAACCCTTCAAAGGGTAAGTAACGCTCATCGTTAAAATTCAACTCAAACATACCACTGTCGTTTTGTGCATTGCTGGTAGCAATTGAGGATATTTCTCCGTACATAGTTTTGAAGCGAATGTCATCTTCCTGCTGTTCGTAAGTACCACCAGGCAAAGTTATATCTATCCTGGTCTCATTTTTTTGAAGTGATAAAGTACAATTAATACTGGTGTAAGGACCAACAACGCACGGTATGCTGATCGAAACACTTTTAATTCTACGCATGTAGTGACCGGGATAGTCCATATCAAACAACCACTCTGGAATAGAAATGCTACAGTTTCCAGTTTCCTTAAGTGTCATTAAGCTTAACGGTGAAAATTGAGCCAAAGATATATGTTTCGTTATTTCAAACTCCCTTTTATTTTGATCTAAATATTCTGCTTCGAGTTTTGACAAGTCGTTCATCAATTTATCACCAGACAGCAGTCCCTTTTTCAAACTATCCCAATAGCCAAATTGAATAATGTTTGAATTACTAATACCGAGCTCGTGTTGGTAGCATTTTTCTGCTTTTTTCGCCATATCAAAGGCTAATTGATATGCTTGAAAATAGACTGTTGAAATTTGCGTAATCATCCAACTATATAGCTGTTCGTCAGTATACTTATTACGCATGTATTCATTCGTTGTTTTTGCGTTATCAATTTGAAGAACTTGATTATCCAGTTCCTTTTCCGTGATCGCTTTCCTTATTTCAGCTGCATTGATTTGAAATTGTATTTGTTCTTTTTCAATTGCAGCCAAACTAGATTGATGCGCATTCTCATTGTCTCGACGTGTATAGGATGCCTGGGTCTCAAGCATGCTACCGCTAGAATGTAATATTGAACTCAAGCCCTGAAACAACGCTGCAAAATTGACTGAGGATTTCGATATATTATCCGCTCCATATGTGGTCGTGAACACCGGCGACCCTCCAAAACCCGCTGCTCCAAACGTAAAGGTAGTCGGAATTAGCTGAGTGACAGCTCCTACAGTATTTAAGACAGTAGCAACAATATCAGAGATCACACCCAAACCGTGTAATACAGTACCTCCAATCTCCCATTCATTCATTCGCGGAAGACCATCATAATAAGATTTTCTTGTATCCGCCGCTGCCGATGCCATATTAAGACTCCCTATTGATTCAGCAGCCTCATCGATTTGCTTTTCTCGTACACTCTTAACTGCTTCCAATAATTGGATTTCATGTTGAGATCTCAGTAAAGATAGCCCCTCAACATCCTTCTTCTCAAGAGCACTCAATAACTTTTCACCTAAGCCCCGCACCTGATTACAAAACTCCACTGCTTTCTGAACGACTATTCTAAATCGGTAGTGAGGTGTCGGCGCACTCAGATCGCTTAATACACTGCTTAAATCCATACCATTAGCGGCTGCTTTTACCAATAGAGCTGGATCAATCGGTGGCTGAAACAAGGGTAATTGTCGTACTATCCCTTGAATGTTCATACAATGTCGAATCTTAAACAAACGGTCCTCAACCGTATCCCAATATTTAGAAAGAAAGTCATTGTGCGGTATACAGAAATAGAATACATCTAAAGACGGTATTGATTCTGACTCTGACGAAGCGGGCACAATTGAAATAGGCAGCAGACTATCCTCGACTTGTGCATCTACCCTTACATTGCCAAAATCATCCAGGTCTTGTTCGATTTCATTAAATGTTAATTCCTCATGTTCTACGTTTGGTACCTTTTGAGGGCGCTCACCCAATATTTCATACGCAAGCATATACAATAATGATGCTTCATTGATAGATTCTATAGAATCTCTTTTGAACAACATATCACCCCAGGCAATCAAATTGTCGATATATTTCATGACAACATTTTTCTGGTATGCAACTGGACGATACCTGGCTATTACATGTGGATTAAAAGGATTATTTTTCCAGGCAGCTATTTGATCTGAATTCTTGTCCAAATCTAAATTACTCAGTATTGACTCGATTCTTTGTATACGACTATCCTCAGCATTGTATTCAAAAAATGGCTTAGTCACCCAATACTTCTTAGGACTAGGATAATCTTCAATACTGGTCGGATTAAAAATATAGTGAAACCATTTCATCGCTTCTTCGAATTTCTGATTTTGCATCAGGCGATTAGCCACCATTAAAGGAGCATGAAAGAATAACTCCCAATTATAAATTGAATTAGCTGCCCCGAAGGAAAAATCTACTATATCAGTAGACTTTTGTGCTGTCGGGTCACTACCCCCTACTATAACTTTTGGCGACGGCGCGTATGAGCTAAAATTAAAATTATTTTTTGGTGAAAACGATTGAGGCTTTATTTGAATATCCCTACTCAGCAGTCCTTTCATGCCATCGCGATTAAGCTCACGAATAAATAAAACAGTATAAGGATGATAAAAGGGCTCAAACCTGTATTTCCGAGTTTCGCTAATTATGCGGCCATAATTATCTAAGCGCTCTACCCATTCCGGCTTAACAAAAAATGACCTTTGACTGTCTTGATAAAATATCGGATGGCTTGTAGCGACAGTATCTAGCTGCAGTTCCTGCTGAGTAAATACCATACCAAAGGGCGCATTCGCTCCCGAAAGTAAAGTGGAAGTAGCTGCATTTTCTAATACTCGAAATAAATTATTATTGACGGCATTGTAGAGGTTATTCGTTAAATGAGTATTTTTATAGTGCATTCCAGTGGGCAGCTTTAACCTGGGCCCAGACTCGAGTATATGAGCAAGTCTCTTTATATCTTCGCCGTCACTACCAAACTCTGCATGCACATATTCGTAAGAATCCCTGAGTGAAGGATTTTTTCCAAAATAATTATAGTGCCTCGAGAGACCTTTCATTTTCACATCTTTAACTTCTCCATCGAAAATAAAACTTGAAGAATGCCAAGGGAGGTATGTCTCATTGAATCGATATTTGGTAATACGAATCGGATTATTACCTTCGGTCACATTTGGATCATAAAAATTTCCATTATTAAATTCCCTGGAGGTAGAAATATAGATATCAAGATGTAATTCATTGTACTTTGCTAAATAGTAAGGTTTAAGGTTGTATGAAGAGGTTGGCCTTCCCCACGGATGAATGAGTTTTAGCTTAGAAGTCTTTTTACTCGTCCACGCTTCCCCTTTCATATAGCTCCACCCGAGTTTAACTTCTAACAGTTTCATAGGATCGGCAGATTCAATAGGCTCGTTCGACGATGATGGATGAGCAGCCGGGGTTTTGTTTGATTTCATCGGCTTTTCGGTAAATTGTAACCAAAAAAGATACAGCCTCCTGTTGTAAACTACAGGCATTACCTGGTCTCCGGTAATATCTACCTCTATCGGCGACCATGCTGACCATGTATGATAGATCATGTCATAAGATCTATAGTAGTAGGTCTGCGGTTCTGTTTTCGTTCTCGCGATTACATGAACGATATTTGTAGCGTATATTTCTTCACCGCCCAGGTCTTCCATTTGGTGATACATTCCCATCACTTCTAAATGCGATACATCATCAACCTTGTGCAAATAGTTTTGGAATGCCTGCTCAACGTTTTCATCCGTGATTTCATTCTGCAATAACTCGTTTTCGAGATCTCTAAAAAATGGAGACTTATCATCTCGTAGCTCTGGCTCCAACCAGTTTTCTGGATAAAAGAATATTTTTCGATTGGCTTCCCATACTCGATAGATTTTCATCCATTTCCACTGTGACCAGGCATTGGGAGAAGATTTATCGTCCTTTTGATCCTGAGTAACCACAACAAACCGGTTTTCCAAATTGAGGAAGCACCGTTGTACAAACAACTGAACAGAACTTATTGATTGCTTAATTCGTGACGTTAATTGACAGGCACTCATTTCAACATCTATGAGAAAATACTTGTATAGGGCATTAGTATCCTTCCAATAAAGTGGATTAGTAATAACTCCGTTCTCTAATTCGGGATCAACCTCTCTGAGAGATTTTTCAATGTGATATTCCACCAGGGCAGTCCGTTTCTTTTCACGAATAGCGTCATGCAGTGGAGTCACCTTTGCCAGCCAATCTTGTTGCTCATATTTTGATTTAACAGCTTGTCGAGTTTGAATAGCCACTTCCTTATCAACTTCCAAATCAGTATTGATATTTGCCCAAGTTAACATCGCACTAACATCAACTCCGGTTAATCTCATTTGCTGGAAACATTTCTGCAATCTTGTGTATATTTCAGCATCGGTATAGTCTAATTGACCTGCTGCGTGCTGAATATTCAGCCCAGCATGTATTGCCGAAATCTCATCCATATCCCATTGAGTAAGAGTTGCTATTTCTGAGAATATATCTTCTTTTGAGTTAGCATCGTCTTTTGCTAGTTCAAGAATGCTTCGAATAGAGGCATCTTCCGGCTCTGGAAAAGAAGATTTAAACTGCAAAAATAAAAGCAGATTGAGCCATCCACTGAAATTGTTTGGGTCAACCACAGCAAGGACTGGCAAGGTGGAAAAATCAAGTGTGTTGATCTCTGCTGAATTCTTTACAAACCACTCAAAATTCTCGGTCTCAATGTCCATTTTTAAAACGAGCAAAGAAACTTTATGCAGCAAGTAGTAAGCACTAAAGTGTCCAGGAAAGTTTGTAGAATCGATTTCGGTATAATTCCCCTCTGCGTCTTTTGATATTAAACTCTCATCTTCTAACATTGTTCGCAGCAAGGTCGGGCCTGCTGGAATTTCTATGTTACCTAGTGCAACCGCAACCTGCACATCAGTCATACCAAATGTACCTGCTATATGTGATGTAATTTGATTCTCATTGCTGTCCAGCAGATTGGTTACATTCTGTTGAAGCGCTTCAATATTCGAAGCGAGAATGTTTTTATTGTCGGCCGTGATTGAATTTGTATCATAATTGAGAATGAGATTTGACTCTTCTACAGAAAAAGAAACGGAAGTAAAGGTTGCAATCGCATCTCCCAAGATCGCATTTAATGGGCCTAATGCTACCACCACCTGAGCATCATTCATTCCCGCTAAAGCTTCCGTATCAAAATTAGTAATAATTTCCTGATCAGCGATAGCCAGGTCGAGTTGATCTATGTTGTCTTTATTTACCTGAAGAATTCCGCGCAAGACATCAATAAATTGCACAGTTGTTTCATCTCTTAATCCAATCGGGGAATCCGGCTTGTAATTTAATACGTAATCCAGCTCCAATAAAGACACGCCTGACCCTTGAATTTTCTCTAGAGATTTAAAACTTTCAATGGTTGTTTCGAGAGAACTAAAAGGGTCGAGATTGTTCGTAATATCCAAAAACAGCATTAAATCAGTGACCGTTAATTTTAAGCTTCTTGCTAAATAAGTATACTTAAGAAAAATCGACAAATTCACTATGGAAAGTTCCAGGTTACTGGTCTTAGCTAGCAGTAAATCAAAATCTGTTTGCTGTAAAGCCAATGCTGATAGAATAGTTGGAATGGGCGTATATCCATTATGAGCTCCTCCTTCATTAAGTCCAATATTGATCGTACTATCTAAAGAGATTGGCTCATGATTACTATTTATCGCTTTAAAACGTTCATCGATTGGATTAGTGACAGATACATTTTGAAACAATTGATTATACAAAGGATTAATTATTACATCGCTACTATCAGGTGAGACTCTTATTTCTCTATTAATTTCTTTACCTGTATCCCCATAAAACGCAAGCAATATTTCGAACGGTAGTCTTAATCGATCCTGTAGCTCTCTAAATGACTTTAGGTTAACTAATGTCTGCTCATCAATCTCATTGTTTCCGATCTTTAGTGTTCGGATTAACAGATCCAACTCCCACATTTTCCAACCTGTTTTTCTCCAAAGCCTGATAAAACGGTGCATCAAATCCAGCTTGGCGATAGTAACATTATTGATGGTTTGCTGATCTACATCACAAGTTTCAACATCTCGTACTATTTTACTGGGTGATGAACCTGGATTATTTACAAACTGTACTTGCAGTAATTCGATCAGCTCGTAGTAGTTAAGTTTCGATCGCTTAAGGAAAAGAGAAACTTGAAGACTTGTTTGAGTAGAAACAAAACCCCAATAGTCGTCCTGACCTCCTTCGGTAGCATCCATATTGACAATTAAATATTTCTCTTTTGATGAAATAGAAAAATATTCAGCAGCTATTGCGACATCACCAGGCACTTTGCTATTGGTATCTGACTTATCCTGAAACACTTCCATTAATTCATAGCGAGGAACCTGTAAATAGTCCAGATACGTTCGGGTTTCTTCTTGCCAAAGATTAAATGAATTATTAAGAGGAAAATCTGCGTTAGCAATTATTGCGTAGGCATCATCCTGAATATATTCTGGTATTGCACGCAGTTCTGCCTGAGTCAAAGTTGTTTGAAGGACAAAATCCTTTTTATTGACTAAATAATTCTCCAAAATCTCACACACAAGGTCTATATAAGGCAACGGGGTATTTGTATTAGTGCAATTTAATTTCACATTCCCTATATCGGGTCTTCGTTCAAACAATATATCCTTCACCTTTTTTCCCACTTCAACAGCATCATGTGACTTTAAGAAGCGCAGCATATCTGTCAGATACGCCGAAGGGCTATATAACGACTTGCAATGTTCACACTCACAATAATCCAATGACCCAAATAGTGATTTCAGATTAGGGATGTCGCCAATCGTGTCGAGGACTTCTTTATCTGAATAAGTATGTAACACAATAGCCTGAGGCGTCGTTCTATGCATTTCTCGTCTGAAGTCAGTAAGGCGCGCTACGACTCTCATATATTGCAATTTTGATGCTTCATAAACGCGACTACTGTACAGTGTCCGCACACCCTTGGCTTCCAACATTGAGACCAATCTATCTTTGCCTGTAAAATAGATTTGCATTGAGCTATGCAAGCCTTCTTCAATTAAGCTAGAACCCGTTAAGGAATTGGCAGTTAATTTATGAGTCCGCTGAACGACCTTTAACTCTTCTATGGTTTTGTCAGCTAATGTAATCGTTGGATTATCTACTAAAAATTGATCAATATTCTGCTTTTTAAAATTCAGATCTTTTTGTTCATCAATAAATATTTCTATTTCATTAATTTTGGTAATCTTTGCTGTGCCGCTCCTTTTAATTGTTGCGACTAATGATACTGCTGGAAACAAAAGCTCTGTACGGCTTACCATAGCAGCAGCAAAATTATCGACTTTATCATCAACCGTATCGCCTGGCATATTATCAGGTACTTGTTTACCATTTTGACCAACTAGTGCGACCAAGCCCTGCTGATCCAGTTTTGCAATATCACTTGCTGTTTTAAACGGCTTAGCCTCTTCACTACCGATATTATTTTTTAAAAAAGTGACAGTGGGAATGTGATTTTTAGTAATATTTCCAGCTTCAACCGTCGTCGTAAAATCCGCTATAGCCGCTGCACCTATTACTGCTTCGTGGGTCTTTATTTCTTCCCAGAATTCAGGATTGACTCCATTGCTGCTAATAAATACAGCAGAAATTATCGAATAGTGCGATGAATTTATTGTCGATTCATCCAGCAACGATTGAAGACTACCATTGCCAACAAGTATCGGTTTAGTGAGGGTAAACTTATTACGTTGCGTCTGAAGTTCAGCTAATATGTCAGTTTTAGAAATTTTTATTTTTTGTGAAACCAGGTTTTGTGTTATTGCATTATCAATAGCTTGCTGTTGAGTAGAATCGTCTAGAAACATTAACCCTGATTCCGTTAGCTCAACCAGGTTATCAATCGTATCCCAGTCGCTCGTGCCTCTTAGTAGATCGCCAGGCAAATCGGCGGGTAAGTTTTGTCTGATAAAAGCGTAAAACGCTTCGTCGGTTAGCGTGCCTGCATTCACAGACTTTTCCACAAGCTGCGATAAGACATGACACATAATATCGTCTGTACTGAGGCCTGACTGAATACTCAGCTGAGTGATTTGCTTATCTGTTTCCGTTTCATGTAAATCCGCTATTTTGGCAGGACCAAGCGCTTTCTGTAATAGTTTTTTGGTAACTTCATAGTCCGATTTCCCTGCATAGTTCCCCGTGTATTCAGTGATACCGTCTGAGTTAACTGTAGCAGTAAAATTTACCCAATGGGTTGCTTTAACATTATTATGTATTTGCTCTGCCAGAGGGGTATTTTGATCATTCTCGTCATATAATCTTATAACCAAATGAAATTTTTCTTTAATTTTACCAGTCGTAATATCAATAGGTGCGTCATAGGGAATATCAAAAAAACCGTTTAAGAAATTTTTCTTCGCACCAAGCGGAGTAACGCTTTCTTTGTCTAATATTTTTTCATAGAACTTAATCACCATAGAGTTTTTTCGATCCCATAACTCATCGCGCACCGAACCCCGAATTCGATAGCGATGAGTAAGCCCAGCATCAGGATTAGCACTAAGGACTAAACTGTTAACAAGCTTACTGGTTGCTTTATCAAAATGCCCCGTTTCTACCAAGCCGTTTCTCTTTTGGAGTGTTTTTATAGATTTAGTAGTTGTTTTACCAAATGCTTGGGTATTAAACTCTTTTTGCGCGACCTTGTATCCCAAAAAAGACAACGATTTTTGAATTTCAGCCACAAAAGGCGACACCATATTCAAGCGCAAGTTTTTGGTGACGGTTTTCAATTCATTCGCTTGAGGTGCTTTTAATTTTTTAACATATTTTCCTTTACTACTCGCGACACTGTTAATTTTATCTAAAGTTGGCTGATTTATTTTACCATCGGCCTTCAGCTTATATTTTTTCTGGAATGCCTTAATCCAGTTCTTAGACGACTCACCCAGTTTTTTTGTACTGATATCCTCTGATTCAATCTTAATATTTAATTTAGCGATCTCATTGACTTTCAACATCGTCGCTTGCAGTTTTCCAACCTGGGTTTTTGTGGACAACGTCTTCTTGATGACTGCTTCCTGAATTTTATCAAATAGCTTGTCGCTTAATTTTCCATCCTCAGTGAGCCTCATTTTTTTTTGCAACTCTTTAATCGAATTGCGAGTACTCCTGCCTAATTGTCGCTTTGCCTTATCATTTTCTGATACAGGAGAATCAAGTTTATCTAACATCACATGTAATTTACTGGTTCTTGTTTTGCTAAGCGAAACATGCCTGTCAAATAGTTCCGCATTCATCACTGCCAGAGTCTTTCTACCTAAATCTCCATCGACCGATAAATCATGTTTTTTCTGAAATTTCTCAATTGCCTTTTTAGTAGAGGTGCCCAGTTTTTTATTCTTAATCTCCTCTTCGGAAATGTCAATTTCCATAAGCCTTAAAGCAGTGTGAAGATTAGCTACACTGGATCTAGTTTTAGTTTTCAGTTGAAATTCAAGTCTTTTCATGATGTAGTTCTCCGTTAATCTTTTACGTTCCTTGCTTATAAAAATTCATGTCATTCATAAACATTCAAACTTGAAATAAATAATACATGCTCTTTTCGTTCGACCAACAAAATTCGATCTTCCTTTATTAGTAAGTCACACACCTGATCCGTTAAGCGCTCATAAACCTTGCTCAATCAACAAATAGATCTCTACTGTGCGTACCAAATATTTATTGCAGGTACTACTACCAAATTGCACCTATTAAACCTGCAACCCCTCCTACCGCAAGTATTCCCCAACCCACTGGATTGGAAACCAAACCAAAGGCAACGAGTCCTCCCCCTACTGCCGCTCCAACACCTAACCCAGCACCCGTACCTGCCGCTACCCCCCATCCTCGTCCATGATTTGGGGTGACTTGCCTCTCTGCCCAGTCACCAGCATAGTTGCCTGCCATGAAAGTTCCGGATACAACAACTGTCGGACCTGAACTTGCTAACACGCCAACGCCACCCACCACACCAGCTGCATCACCAGGCACCACTCCATAGTTACCATTCTGAAAATTCACTACTCCCGAATATCCCGACAGAATTATCATTCCAGCACCACCACCAACACGTGCAGCCGCTCCACCGAAACCCATAAGCCTTGTAGCACCAGTGGCTCCGAAATATCCTCCGCCTAAATCAGCAGCCCCTAACAGATAAGCACTTCCTCCAACAAACTCTGTGCTCCCAGCTGCAATTCCTCCCCATCTCACATAAGGGTTATCAATTTGGCTTGCAGACGCTATTGTAACTATACCGCTCAACTTGCTCCCTATTGCCATAAGGCCACCAGATAGCTGAATTCTAGGAATTTCTCTGGCCATCTGGACTGTTAAATGTGGCGCTCCATGAGGTGGAGTTCGCCAACTCTCTAGCCCATTTGAGGTAACAGGCATTTGTGATAGGCCTACTCTTGTAGCAAGAGCGTCAGACGTAGAATGCCATACAGCATTAAAATGAGGCGAACCATGTTTTAATCTAGGATCGTATCGGCCCGTATAGCCTTTTGACCTAGCCATTGCTTCTGCTGCCTCCTCAAATACTGTATCTTCCATGATGAAGCCCGGCCTTCCTGCAGCATCAGCGAGTCCGCCTCCTGGTTCGTTAGACCATAAATTATACGGCCCTTGTAATGGTTCACCTGGTGCAAAGCTGCGAGGTTGACCTACTCTTGCTCGGGCTTGCTGGTCAGGGACTGCTGCCGCTTGTGGGCGCGCACCTTTTTGAACCGCAGTTGTCACCGCCGGAGCGACATTTGCTGCATTTGAGGTACCCGTGGGCACCCATATCCTCCAATATCCACCGTCTGCAACCCAATGCGCACGATAATTTTCTTCAGTTATACTCTGGTCAAACTCATAGCCTGAAGGAACCCCGCCATAGTCTCGTAGCTCCTCAAATGTGGCATTTTCATTTAGGGCATTATCACTTTTTAGCTTTTCCAAACCATTCTTATCAATATAGTTAATCGGATTATTGGTGACATATTGATAGGTATTTAACCCATCAACAAACCCTGCTGGATCACTGCTAGTCCACCTCCCTAACCATGCTGCGTAGAAACGAGCACCAACATAGTACAAGCCTGTTTCATCATCAAGTTCCTTTCCAATAAACCGATAACGTTTCAGGCTAAAATCAACATTGCTTTTACTACTACGATAAGCACTAGTACCGTATGCATGATATTCCTCATATGAAATAACAACTCCTTTCTCATCAGTTTCAATACTTGCCGAACTGAGATGATTACTATATTGATAACGAATTAGGTTAACATCAAGCGGGTTTACGGTATCAGAATCATCGACATCTACAATTTTTGTATCCACTTGAGCGATGCGGGCAGTGTTATCGGAAACATGCAAAGTACTGCGCTCTAACTTAAGCGTACTATTTTGGTATTCACGATATATTTCTACAGCACCTAAATAAATTCGCTCAGTCTTTTTTCCTCCGAGTCGCTCAATGACCTTACGAATTCGCGTCCCCCCTATCCCGAACACATAATATGCCTTGCCCCCGCCTCCAAGATCCACTTGAGTAAGCTGATCCATGAAATTCCAGATCAGTTCATTTAAATGGGGCATTTTGGTCATATTGCCACGGATATCATGCTCATACGCAGCAGAATATGGTCCATCATCAGCGTCGCCGGGAAGACTGGTCGTTTTAAGTTGATTAGTATTATTAGTTGGATCATCTTGATATTGATAACGATAGCGCAAGATCCAATTAGCATTCGTCGCAACATGCTGCATCTGTAAGATATTGCCACAGTCGTCATACTGGAACAGTTCGCTGTATTCTCTCACTGCACTTAAATCGTTTGCATGCGGCAATTGCGGTAAAATAGGCAAATCAGAATTACTACGCTGTGTGTTTCCGCCTAGCCCTGCATGTTCTCGGCCTGAAGCTTTAATCAATTGATATAGAGCATCATATTCAAAATGACTTTCAGGTTTTACGACAGTATTATCGAAAAAATGAGTTTGCTGTGCATCATCTTTACAAAACACTATATTCCCAACTGGATCAGAGGTGTAGTGGAGGTTTTGTATGCTTTGTGCGTCTTGGGACCCGGATTTCTTAGTAACCAGATTAACAAGATTAAACATTTTTGGATCATAGAAATAGTTTGTAATAAGCCCATTAGCGTATTGCGCAAATTCACGCTGACCTTTAGCATCATAATCCTGATTTTCAAGAAAGGGAATAAAGTCACCTTGGCCGCGGATTTTGACTCGCAATGAATCTAGAATATTCGCATTATTATATTTTGGTTCAATTATGGATTGATCCGGAAGTGTGACTAAGATCGGCCTGTTGAGCGCATCCATTGTAGTCGAAGACTTAAATTTTTCATTTCCCAAGAAAGGAACAGCGGTTGATTCTATCAACGGAGCCGAATTAATCCCTTCCAATGCTTGCCAATTGATAAGCTGCTTATACTCTTTTGTAAGCTGTCTCTCTACTGATGTGACGTTCCCTCTATAGTCAATATTTGTTAGACTTACCACTCCTGCTTGATCATAAACCTGATAAACTTGACCTTTCAAGTTTCGTTGTGTGGCTTCAAGATCAGGAAATATATCTCCATAGACTGTATGCCCAAACAGTGTCTCACCACTATCAATCTTCACAAAGGTACTAATCGGGCGATGAAGCTTGTCAAATGTACTTCGAAATTCCCGATCGTTATTATCCCACGCCTTGACTAGTCGCCCCATGACATCCGTAAAAGTCCATTGCTCTCCTTTTTCTGCACTTTTTCCGTAGATGGCCTGACCTAACAGATTAACATTTCCTTGCGAGACTAACCGCCCTAGTTGATCAAACACTTTCAAATATCGCCCAGCAAGATCTGTTTCAGAATAAACCCTGGTAGTTTTTCCATTACCATAGTCTGCAACCGCATAAAAACTTCTTCCTAAAGAGTCTGTATGCGCAACCGCAGGTGTATTGTAATGCTTGGCCGCTAGCCACGCCGCTCTTTGCTCAACATCGGCTGGTTCTGGATCAATGTCAGGATCAGGGCTTCCTCTATCGATATACCACTGGCTATCTTTTATGGTGTCATTAACATCAAACGACTTTGAGTACCAGGAATCAAATTCTATTTTGGAAAAAGTTCCGTTAGGGTGCTCTGTTCTTATGTTTCGACCAATAGGGTCGTAATAGGTAATAGATGAAATCCCGGTTTCAACCAAAGAGTCTTCGCTTTCATACTCATGCGTATTACTAAAATAGGGCTCGTATTGCTTTACAGGGTTTCCCTTGTTGTTGATTATGGTTCGTCCATTACCAATCCAGCGTGGATCGGCATCTACCTCAATGACTTGTTGCGTTAGTTCATCCCACTTTGTAGCTTTACCTGGTTCAGCTTGTGCTTTGATCATGATCACACTGCCGCCGCCGTCTGAATATGTATAAGCCTCCTGCCAACGCGGATTCGCCGCACCATGTTGCTCGCGGGCAAAGGCATGTACGAAATTTGGCTTTCGATTATTTTGCCAATTCAATAAATCGTATTCCATGCGGGCCGTCGGATCTGCCAGAGTATCGCCGTCTCCGGCTCCTTCTTTACCCATGACAGCAGATTTAATAACCATCCCTAATTCATCGGTTTCTACGGCAGCACGATTCAGATTAATATCAGTGAGTAGATCCGGCGACAAAGTCCGGTAGTCATTCCTGGCTGTCGAGAAATTGCCTATTGCATCCGTTGTTTTTTTACTTAGCAGCATATTCTGGTCATACTCAATAAAGCTTTTATTGCCGAATATATCCGCCCCCCCTACAGGAGTGTAGAAATTTTCTTTAGGATCAGCGGCATATAGCACAGTCCCCGAAGGTGCCCACCAGTGATCGTCACCTTCGGAGTGCTCGTACTTGGCATCTATTAACATTGCATCTGTCACTTTTGTGCCGTAGTGCTTACTGACTAAATTCTTGGTAAAAGCGAGCTGGTAAGATTTATGGCCGATGGCGAGCGCCGAAACTTGCCCTAATGGTAAAGGCCCGCTCAAGTCATCTTTTAGAAAATAGCTACGACTATGAGAAGTGAGACGACTTTCAAGTCCAACGTTAAAGTCTTCGTCAAATAGTATCTTGCTAGCATTAGTTATATCACTAATCAAAGTGGCTTTAGATAGATAGAAACTTACTGGCTGCGAGATACCCCTAATCTCAAATGATTTTGCTTCTATGCCGACACGCAATCTGTAGACCTCATCAGTCGATATATCATTGGTCTGCAACTTATCACTATAGGTGATATGCAATTTATTCTGCTCTGCCCAAACCTTGTCTGGTATATCATTTGGAGCGAGCGGTCGACTCACTCTAGGGTACACGACCGATGCTGATTGAACGACATTGCCTAACTCATCTATTTTTAAGACGTATGACTGTTGTATACGTGGATCACTTGTATTTCTTTCGTACTCATATGAAATTGATTCAGACGGGATCACCTGAAAAGAAGCAAATCTATTTTCGTTCTTAGCTTGCACTCTACGTATGTCGACCGTCGTTTGTGATGCAGAATAGGGTATGTGACTTATATCTGTATCGTCTTCTGCATAGGTTTCCGTACGAAGTGAAATCCCCTTACAGGCTCGATAGGCTTCTATCAGCTCATCGAGCGGCAAGTCATCGTCAAACCCAGGTTCTGGCATCTCGTATTCAGTAAAAGCAGGGTCACTGAAATATTCATTTTCAAGCTGGTGTAGTATTTTTTTATTCGCAATATAGGCACCTGTGTGGAACCAGGATATACTTTTAACAGGAGGTTGATGAAACTCTTCGTCAACGACATTTTTCGCCTCGTTAAGCTTAAATTGACTAAATATTTCGGTATCTAATTGTTCGACTCTGGCAAAGCCACGATACTCTCGTTCATGTGAATCATAATAACCATGACTGTAGCGATAGGAACTTGTGAAAATAGTCTCACGTATTTTGTCTTCAATAGTTGTTTTAGAAATACAGTGGACTGGAAAAGGTAATTTGGTGATCCAAGGCCTACCTTCTTTTTGATCTTCGAGATAAAAATGAGTTGAGGATTTATATTCAATTGAGACTTCGGTGCCCGTATTATTTTGATACGCATTGAGTAAAGCAGGTTTTATACTACCCATTAAATCTATGTACTGAATCGGCTGTTGCATATCTTGCGGGAGTGGTGATGAGTAAACAATACAAGCAGTGCCTGAGCCTAGAAAATCAATAATAGATACATCACTAAATTGGTTAATATGAGGAAATGCCTCAATTACTTGAGCTTGCTGAGTCCATGCATTGCCATTGAGATTCATCCAGACTTTAAAATTATTTTGACCGAGATACACAATATCGATTGTTCCAGACCCATCAATATCTGCGAGGCGAAGATAGGCCGGGTTGAACTTTCCAACATAGTCAAACAAAGGAGCGTCATCCATATTGACTTTAGCGCCAAAGTGACCATAGCCTAAATTAGGCCAGTAACAAATCTCTCCATTTTTAATTCTGACGATGTCAGTCAATCCGTCACCGCTCATGTCCGCCAAAAAAATACTTTGACTACGATCTTCAAATAGAATGGCTGGGCCTTTTTCCTCATCTATAGCCTTATTCACAGTTTGCGAAACTTTAAAGCCTTTTTCTCCTGCACCGGGATACCAGCGCATAGTATTTTCTTCAGTTACCAATAAATCTGCGAGACCATCTCCACTAAGGTCTATGCCGCGTATATTTGGGTCACGCATATCAATATTGGGTATAGACTCAAATTCTTTGAACGGACCCCATTCTTCGTCAGGACTAAGCTTGAAAAAACCTTTGGCTGCCCCCGCTTGTTGGACTAAGCACTTTATACCATCGCCTTCAAGCTCATGGATTGAAACCGCCCCTGAAGATAAACCGTTGAATGATGGTTTTGATGCAATCTGATTAGCATTTGAAAACTCGCCATTACCTAAATTGGATTTATAAAACCATGCTCCCGCCTGCTCAGTGAGAATTCCTGAAATTCCTTCGCTGAACAAATCAACCCACAAGTAACGCTTGTCATCGATTCCCATTGGGGCATTCACAGTACTATCAGTTGAGACCTGCTCTACGTTGGTATTCCATTGGTGTTGCTGATAATCGAATGTGAGGTCGGGTAGACTTTTACTAATATAATGGTTAAGTGCATTATCCCACTTGAATCCCTTTTGTGTCGCTTTTACTAAAAACGAAAAACCTTCGATCTTTTTATCTTTTCCTGTTAGAGGCAGATCATGTTCATAATGTAGCTCTAAAGATTTAACCAGATAGGGTGTATGAGGAAGATCAGGTGCATCAAAGCAATGAAACATCATAATACGCTTGCATCTTCGATAGGTTCTTATTTCAAACCCAGGTCGATAAGATGAAAATGCGTCATCACGGTAATCCCAACTGTCTTTTTCCAGATCTATATCTTTTGGACTATCTGTAGCAGCATCATGCTCCCCATAGTCAAACACTGTTCTAAACAAAAAATCATCATCATCAGGTATAGCATCACCCTGATAATAGGGTGTTTTATTGCCGTAATATATATTTTTTATGTAAGTCTGAGTACAGTTGTTAACTCTATTTTTTTCATGTAGATGTGATGCTATGTCCGCAAAATCTTCCTGCTTATATTGGTTAACTATTATATTGCCTTTGTCATCGTGAGTTCTGCACAACAACCATTCAAACACTCTACTAGCGTCATGAGGATCACTAACCCTGCTCTCACTAGTTTGACCATAATAGGAGTGTATATTGTCGCCTGAAATTGTACGCCAATGAGCATCGCCATCAGCATTGTTCTTCCATTTTTCTATACGAGCGAAAGAACCTTCGATCCGAGGTCTATATCGTGTAACCGTATAAGCAATACCTTCTTCAGTCTTTTGCTGGGAATGTCTTACCCACTGATCACCTTGTTTTTCCAGTAAAGGCACTAAATCTTCTGAGCCAGAAATAATAAAGGTATCTGATTCTTGCTCATCTCTGTAGTGGGGGAGTTGCTTATCAGTTTTCCTCGCAATACTTGGAATACCCATGTTCCAACCCAAGCCAAAGGGACTGTTGCCTGACCCTGAATTGTAACTTAAGCCCACCGCAGGCATGAATCCATGCCGGGAAGGACTTAACGGAACAGGAATACTAAAAGAGGAAGTGCCCGTGATTGCATTAACCTGAAATTTTTCTTCAATACCCCGTATTGCTCCTCCTCCTGTGGGAAGAGATATTTCAGGAACCTGGATATTATTAGATTTGTCTGCTGTAGATTGTGAGGAGCTATCATTTTGAGAGTTCTGCTGCGCGTTTGTTCCGGGGTTATTAATACTATTATTCATCCACAGCTCCTCTTAAGGATAGTGAATTTTATTTTCTTAGAGGAATAAGGTGAAAACTTACTTGAAAGAATAATGACTAAATGGAATTTCTTCTTAACAACTATTTCGCTTACCATAGCTAACATCCTAATTGTATTTTCCATCAGTATATACATTGAGAATAAGTTATTCTAAGACATATATTTTATTTACAATGCGTCCTTGCATCCAAATATTGTATTTTGAATGATCAGTATGCCAACTTAAATAAAATGTGTCGAGAAGATTCTAAAAATACTGTTAAACTATGATTAACATATAGTTTTGGTTAGTTATTATAGTGGTATTTCGCATGTGTTAAACCAAAATTAACATCGCATTAAAGCTACCATCCGATTTGAAGCTTTTCATTAAATTTTGAATATTTAACCCTATTAGTGAGTGTATCCATTAACGAACCCTGCGCTATTATTTTTCTTTCTATCCTCTTTTTCCCGCTGTTAATTAGCCATCTTCAAGTGACGTATATTTCCAGCCCACCCTTTTAGTTATTAATGAACCAATATTAAAAAACCTTCGCTAGTCCTTTTTAAATCTATTCCTATATTTTATATTGAACCATTATCATTACTGTAGTGGTTTAATAAACTTGGAGAGAATTATAGCTTATAATGACTAATAACGAGGAATAATTATGAGCCAGAAGAAAACACGAAAACCAAGAGTAAATTTGACCCCGGAACAAAAGTTAGAGTATGCAAAATTGATGGTGATTGAGGGATACAGTACACGCCAAGTGATGGAAATATCTGGCGCAGGGTCCGCCGCTGTTGCTCGATGGAAGAGCCAGTATCAACAAGAACTTAAAGGCCGAACACCAGAAGGAAGCAAAGCTTTTACAGAAGATCAGCGACGTATTCAGGAGCTGGAGAAACAGTTGTGGCGAGAAAAGCGGGATAATGAAATATTACTTGTGCCCTTTGGGTAAAAAAAGCGGCAGCCTTGTTTATTCGAGACAACAACGAGTCCAGTTGATATCAACGATGAATAAGGCGAATAAAAAATATACCATACGTGAGTTGTGCCGTGTGTTGGATATTAAATCGAGCAGTTATTATTATCAATGCCAGGTAAAATGGGTAAAACCAGAAGTGATGCAAATGATAACGACACTAAAGATGACTGCTGTCGAGACTAATAATACCTATGGTAAACGCCGAATGGCGAAAGTTTTGAAGAACAGTGGCTTCCAGGCGGGACTTTATAAAACGTCCACTTTGATGAAGCAAGCGAATATTGTGGCAATAAGTCCGAAGAAAAAACACTACTACGCCAACTCGGGTGAAGTGCACCATAAAGCAAGCAATGCGCTTAATCGACAATTCAATCCAGGAACGATTAACACTCACTGGGTCGGTGATATAACTTTCATTCGAACTTATTGTGGTTGGAGCTATCTGGCTTGTGTACTGGATCTTGGTTCTCGCGACATAGTGGGGTGGGCGATGTCACAACAACCCAATGCTGAATTAGCGAAAGAAGCTCTTAAGCAAGCAATACAAAAACAACAACCGGATACCACTCAACTCCTATTTCATTCTGATCAAGGTGTCCAGTATTCTGCTAACAGTTTTATTGATTACCTTAATTTATTTGGAATCACCCAAAGCATGAGTCGCCGTGGTAACTGTTGGGATAATAGTGTCATGGAACGGTTCTTTAGAAGTTTAAAAACAGAACGATTGAATGGATTGAGTTTTATGAATCATGCATATGCTTCATCCGTGGTTGACCAATATATTTATTTTTATAATCATAAACGATTACATTCGACAATCGAGTACTTAACTCCTTCTCAGAAAAGAATGGAGCTACTCAATGCCGCTTAAATTGTTTCCAAGAAAACTTGACCACAACAGTTTTTTAGAAGTTTAAAAACTGAATGGGTGCCACGCACTGGTTATCAATGTTTTACTAAGGCTAAAAACGCGATTATTAGTTATATCTTAGGTTACTACAGTCAAGTGCGTCCACATACCAATAATGGTGGAGTGACGCCAAACCTGGCAGAAAGTAATTACTGGATTGCGTACAATTCCGAGGCCAAAAAAACTTGACCAGTACATGAAGCATACTTTTGGACAAAGTCTAAGAGCAGTAAGGGTTTCTCTTGAAACACGAAAAGTACTTTTGGGGCATAAAAACGGCGACATCACTACCCATTACTCAGCTCCTGAGCTTAAGGAGTTATTCGAGGCTGTAAACAAGGTATGTGATAAAAATTGTTCGATTCAGTACTATTTAACAGACTCCAAATATTGCACAAAGCGTAGTAAAAAGCTCTGCCAGTTAAACACACGTGATTAAGGTTCATATATAGTGTTTTAGACAAACTTATAGTTTGTTTAATGCGTTAAATATAAACTTAAATCTTGACAAAGTTTATTTATTATCTTATAAACAAACTATGAGTATATGTAATGAGACAAAAATAAACAAACTACTAAAGGATTGGCCTTCAGGTGCAGTTTTCTTATCATCATGGCTT